>WBZM01000210.1_pt1 | contig 94264 bp, 72 predicted proteins | sample 5204271 | NCBI WGS metagenome assembly WBZM01 (sample SAMN12344346, study PRJNA552823) | activated sludge metagenome | biome: Activated sludge suspended growth; feature: Nitrification reactor; material: Wastewater; isolation source: activated sludge from nitrification reactor of wastewater...
CGGCTTGCGCTCCTCAGCTTCTTTCATTTGTCTGTCATGGGCGAAGCCGGCGGCTCCCCCGACCCAACTCTGCGCCCTAGTCCTCCAGCGCCTCGCCCAGCTGATAGCGGACGAAGCGGCGGACGACCATGTTCTCGCCCGTAGTACGCACGGCGTCGGCCAACATGTCCTTGATCTTGACCTTCTCGTCCTTGACGAACGGCTGCTCCAGCAGGCACACTTCCTCGTAGTACTTGGCGATGCGCCCGGCGACGATCTTGTCCGCGATGGCCTCCGGCTTGCCCTCGGATAGGGCCTGGGCCTTCAGCACGGCCGCCTCGCGCTCGATCTCGGCCGCGGGCATGTCCTCCGGCCGCAGGTAGCGCGGCGCAGCGGCGGCGATGTGCAGCGCCAGGTTGTGGGCCAACTCGCGGAAGCTGTCCGTGCGGGCCACGAAGTCGGACTCGCAGTTGAGTTCCAACATCACGCCGACACGTCCACCGGGGTGGGCATATAGCTCGATCAGACCTTCCTTGGCGGTGCGGTCGGCGCGCTTGGCGGCGCGGGCCGCGCCCTTCTCGCGCAGGATGTCGATCGCCTTCTCGAAGTCGCCGTCGGTCTGCTCCAGCGCCTTCTTGCTTTCCAGGACGCCCGCCCCGGTCAGCCCGCGCAATTCCTTCACCATTTCGGCTGTAATGGCCATATTCTCAAACTCTCCGTAGGATTTATTCTTCGACGCTCTCGACGACGTCGACGCCCGTCTGTATTTCGGCCTCGGCGTCGGCCGCGTCGGGGAAGATATCGGATACATCGACCTGGATATCTTCGCGCGGCTCTTCTTCGGCCGCCGCTTCGTCTGTGGCCGGTGCGTTCTCGCGCATCTTCCTCAGAGTCGAAGCGCCCAGCAGCATCTCATCCTCGGCATCTTCCATGCCGTCGAAGCTCTCCTGACGATAGCGGTCGAAATCGGTGACCTCTTCCTGCATCGTCTCTTTGCGCATCGCCTGGCCTTCCAGCGCAGCGTCGGCCATCTTGCCAACGATCAGCTTGATGGCGCGGATGGCGTCGTCGTTCGACGGGATGACGTAGTCGATGTTGTCGGGGTCGCTATTGGTATCGACGACGCCGATGACGGGGATGCGCAGGGCGTTAGCTTCGCGCACGGCCGTCACTTCGTGGCTGACATCGACGACGAACAGCAGCGCCGGCAGGTCGCGCATCTCGCGGATGCCGCCCAGGCGCATATTCAGCTTTTCAATCTCGCGCTCGATGCGCAAGCGCTCGGTCTTCTTCAACAGGTCGAACTCGCCGGCTTCGCGACGGGCCTCCAACTCGCGCAGGTAGTTGATGCGCTGGCGGATGGTGCGCCAGTTAGTCAGCGTGCCACCGAGCCAACGGTCATTGACATACGGCTCGTTGCCGCGGGCCGCCTCGCGGGCGACAGTGTCCTGTGCCTGGCGCTTGGTGCCCACAAAGAGCACATCGCCGCCGTTGGCCACGGCGTCGCGCACAGCATTGTAGGCCTCCTCGATGAGCACGATCGTCTGCTGCAAGTCGAGGATATGGATCCCGTTGCGCTCAGTGAAAATATAGGGCTTCATCTTCGGGTTCCAGCGGCGCGTCCGGTGACCGAAGTGCACACCTGTTTCCAGGAGTGCTTTCATTGAAACAATGGCCATGAGGTATTCTCCTTTTCGTTGTTTTGTCGTCCACGCCCTTCAACCCGAGTGGAACTTGCATGGCCAGGGGGCCACGCGACGCCAACCCGCGGCGGTCTTCATGTGCAAAAGACCTGGGAAGGTGGCGCGTCGCCCTGCAAGCACAACCACTTCGGTCCAGGCGTGTGTGAGCTGTTAATTTGCCTGCTAACCGGGAAAGGGAAGCGATGGCAGAAAATCGTATTGATTATAATCTCTTAGGTGTAAATGGCAAGAGCCTACTTCCAGCGCGTCAGAATCGTCTCGCGCTGGAAGAGACGCACCGCCAGCCAGAGCAAGACGACGTCGAGCACGAGCACGATAGCCCCCATCAGCAGGATAACCTGCCGGTCGATGAGGATCAACCCCACCGACTGCCCAATGACCAGCAGAATCAGCGGCAGGATGACCACCGACGACAGTTGCTCGGCCACGCGCGGGTCGCTGGCGCGCGAGGAGACGATGACGGCCACGCAGGCTGACAGCAGCGTCAGCAAGGGGGCGACGACGAGGATGGCCAGCAGCCATTGGGGCGCGAAGAACGCGTCGAAGACGGCCGCCGAGGCCATCAGGCGCACGCCCACCAGAAAAATGACGAACGACAGCCACGTGGCCAACACGGCCGGCACAATGGCGGCGATGATCTTGGCCGCCAACAGCTCCACGGTCGTGATCGGCGTGGCCAGCAGCGGTTCCAGGCTGCGCGTCGTCTTTTCGCCGACGATGCTATAGGCGGCGATCGTCACCGGGATGGCCACGGGCAGGATCATGAACATCAACACGAACAGGTTGAGCGTGTAGACGACAGTGCAGTCGGCCGGCGAGATGTTGGCACATAGCGCCCCGGCCAGCTCAATGATCTCCGGGTCGTTCAGCTCCGCCGCCATGCTGCCACTCGTCTGACGGAAAACGACCAGCATGACCAACGGAATAGCCGCCAGGATGAGCGGCAGAAATAGAACGGAGAACAGCACCAGCCTGTTCTTGAACACTTCCGCCCACTCCTTAGCGACGATCGTCTTGATCTTGTCCATAGGTTGCCTCCCCTCAGGCCGCAGCCGTGGAGTCGTCCTTCATCAGTTGCAGGTAGACGTCTTCGAGCGAATAGCGTAACTCGCCCACGAACTGGATGTCCGCGCCGGCCCCCACGAGGGCGCGGATGGCGTCGGGGTTGTGGGCCTCCGGGTCGTCGAGGGTCAGGATGAGCTTGCCGGCATCGGCCTCGGCCGCCTTCACAAACGGCAGGGCGCGCGCCAGCGCCAGAAATGGCTCGGCCGCCCCAGCCAGGTGGAAGACCACTTGCCGGCCGTAGACCTGCCGGCGCAGGCGGCCCGGCGTGTCCACGACGCGCAAGTGAGTCTTGAAAACGGCCACCCGGTCGCACAGCCGGTCGGCCTCGTCCAGGTTATGGGTACAGAGGAAGATCGTCCGGCCCTCGCTGCGTAGTTCGCTGATGAAGTCGTGGATCAGACGCGACGCCTCCGGGTCGAGAGCGGCCGTTGGCTCATCGAGAAACAGCACCGGTGGCTCATGGAGCAGCGCGCGAGCAATGGCCAGCTTCTGGCGCATGCCCTTGCTGAACTCACCCACGGCGTCGTCGCGCCGCTCCCATAGGCCCAGCAAGCGCAAGTACTTCTCCACTTGCCGATCCACCTCGGCCACCTCATACAGGCGGGCGAAAATAGTCAGGTTGCGCCGGGCCGAGAGGCGATCGTACATGCCTGGCGTCTCCGTCAGGATGCCGACGTGGCGGCGGATCTGCTCGTCGTCGCGGCCGACCTCGTAGCCCAGCACGCTGGCCCGCCCGGCCGAAGGGGCAATGAGGCTAGTCAGCATGCGGATGGTCGTCGTCTTGCCTGCGCCGTTCGGCCCCAGGAAGCCGAACACTTCGCCAGCATTGATGTCCAGCGTCAGCCGGTCTACCGCCAGGTGATCGCCGAAGGATTTCGTGAGGTTCTCTGTGCGAATCATGATCAGCGCCTCCGCGCCACCTCGCACTTTAGCGCTGCCCAATGGTGGTGTCAAGCACTTGGAGACGGGTCACCGCCCCATTTGTGTGAGATGAATCGCCGACCTGCTTGTAGGAGGCGGATCGTCCACTTTGCCCCATTCTATGTTATGATCGCTTCAGCGGTGGCCCGCCGCCAAAGAGGACAACGACCCGAATGGATAGCGAAGTCATACAAACCGGCCCCAACTGGCGCGAGCGCATCTCAGCCTTGGAAGCGCTGCTGGCCGAGCTGCGGCCGCAGCTCATCGACGCGGAGACGCAACTGGCCGACCGCCTGGCGGCCATCGGCGCGTTCGAGTACCGGCTGCGCGCTCGTCTGGAAACGCTCAACCGGCGGCTGGACGCGCTGCAAAAGGAGATCGACGGCCTGCGCGCCACCCTGCGCCACTATCAGGACGCGCTCGATTGGGAGGGCATTCCCATGGCCGCGTCCCGGAGCGAACGGGACTGGCGCTATGGCGGCGAAGAGGCGGCCGCGTCGGGCAACTACCGCTATCGGCCGACGGCCGAAGCGCCGCGCCCGGTTCTGGCCGCCGAACAACTGGCGGCGCTGAAACAACTCTACCGGCAACTGGCCCACCGTTTCCACCCCGATCTGGCCGAGGACGAGGCCACCCGCGCCTATCGCACCGACCTGATGATGGCCATCAACGTGGCCTACGCCGCAGGCGACCTGGCCGCGTTGCAGCGGCTGGCCGAGGAGCCGGACGCCGCCTCGCGCGGGCCACAGACGGACGAAGCGCTGGTCGCGGCCTTACAGCGCGAGGTCGATCACTGTCGTCGTCGCCTGGCCGAGATCGCCGCCGAGCTGGCCACGCTGGAGCGCCATGACAGCGCCCGGCTGCTGCGCCGCGCCGAGCGCGCCGCGACCGAGGGGCGCGATCTGGTGGCCGAGCTGGCCGCCGACTTGCGCCGGCGTATCAACGAGAAGCTGGTTGAGCGGGATGTGCTGGAGACGCAGTTGGAAGAGGTGGAGCGGGAGGGCGTCGAACTGAGCGCCGACGATCTGGCCGACATCGTCTATAACCTGGGCCTGGAGCAGGCCGGTGACGACGAGCTGCTGACGTCGGATCGCGCCTGGCAACCCCACGAACAGCCTCGGCCGTGGGAGTCCAACGATGCGGACCCCGATGGGGTCGAGGATATTCTCGACGATAAGGACTAGCGGCGGCTAGGGGCCGTAGAGATCCAACACCGGCGCGTAGACGGCGTTGCAGCCGCCGGGGCGCGAGCAACCTTCCAGCGGCAACTCGGGCACAGCCTCGAACTCGTAGGCGCCCTCGCAGGCGCGGCATACCGGGCAGGCGTCCGGCGCGACGAGAATGCGCACTCTCGTCGCCAGGCCGTTACGGATTCTTTCCAGCGCGGCCCGCTGTTCTTCGCGGCGCTGGGCGTCGGTCTCCTGGTTGGCGATGACCACAGTTCACTCCTGTTCGGCTCAGCCCTTTGCGAGCTGAGGTCAGGCGGATTATACGGCCGCCCACTTGGCCCGGCAAACGACAAGCGAACGCGGCGAACCCGCGCAGTGGCCCGCTCGGCCGCTCCTGCTAGAATAGCGTCATGACCCACACGCCGATCACGCCCGATATGCCCATTGCCGAAGCCGCGCGCCTGATGATGGCCGAGGAGTTGGCGACGGTGACCGGTTACCTGCCCGCCCTGAGAGCGAATGCCGATCTGTTGGCCGTCCACGAGACGCGCAAGGCCATCCGCCGCACGTTCACGCTGTTCAAGCTCTTCGCGCCCTACTTTGCGCCCGACGCGCTGCGACCGCACCGCCGGGCCTTGCGCCGGCTGATGCGTCGTCTGGCCCCTTGCCGCGACCTGTTTATCTTCCGGCAGAACCTGGCCGCCTATAACGCGACCACCCCGCAACCGCTGACGGAGTTGGCCGCCCATCTGGACAAGCGCCAGGCCCGAGCCGACAGGCGCTTGCAACGCATGCTGGAACAGCCAAAAGTGGCCCAGGCGCTGCGGCGCTACCGTCGCTTCACCAGGCGCCCGGGTCGGGGCCTGCCGGCCAACGCCGAGACGGCCGCGCCCCTGCTCGTCCGCCATGTGCTGCCCGCGCTCATCTTCCAGCGCCTGGGGACTGTGCGCGCCTGTGGCGACATCCTGCCCACGGCCACGACGGCCCAGGTTCATCAGTTGCGTATCCAGTTCAAGGAGTTGCGCTATACGCTGACCTTCTTCGAAGACATCCTGGGGGCCACCAGCGGCCAGATCATCGAGACGACGCGGGTCATGCAGGAACACCTGGGCCACCTGAACGACGCCAGCGTGGCCTTGTTGCTGCTGGCCGGGCTTAATTGCTGTCCCAGCGAGATCGAACGGTATCGCGCGGTGCAGGCGGCCGAAGCGGATCGGCTGACGGCCGAGTTCTACCCGCTGTACGCCGAGTTTGACCGGCCCGACCTCCGTCAGGTGCTGGCCCTGACCCTGGCCGCTCTGTAGCAGCACGTCGCGGGCGGCGTTCTGCCCGCGCCAAGGGAGCGAAAGATGGGATTCCTGAGAAAGTTATTGGGTGGCGCTGATGGGCCGCCGGCCAAGCCGGCCGACAACAGTGATCCGCAAGGGGTCTACTTCTACGTGCAGTGCGACCATTGCGGCGCGCCGGTGCGACTGCGGGCCGACAAGCAACACGATTTGCTGAACGAAGGCGGGCGCTACGTCTGGCACAAGACCATCGTCGATAACCGTTGCTTCCGGCCTATGCCGACCGTGGTCACGCTGAACAGCCAATTCGAGGCGATCGCCCACGAGATCACCGGCGGCCATTACATCACCCGCGAGGAGTACGAAGCGCTGCTGGCGGCCGACCGAGCCAGGAAAGAGGCCGGGACAGCCGCGCCGTCCACGGTGGCTGCACCGTCCACGGTGGCTGCACCGTCCACGGCGGCTGCACCGTCCACGGCGGCTGCGCCGGCCGGAGACACGGACGAAACAGCGGCGTAAAGCGCGGCTGGTGGGCCGTTAATCCCGCGACCGCTCTTCGCGGCGGCGCTCCAGATAGACCAGCGTCGCCGAGAGCATGCCCGCCGCGCCGAAGACGCTCCAGGCCAGTTGGCCGATGCGCTTCTCCAACCGCTCCTGCTGGCGCACCGTGTCGCGGTCGCTCTTCAGCTGCACGCGCAAGCGCCCCTTCTCCGCCTCTTCCAGCAAGCGCTGCACGCGGGCGGGCGTCGCCAGGTAGGGACGCAGCAACTCCACCAGCCCACCCAGCCGCATGTCACGCAACTGCTGGAGGCCCTGGCCGCGCAGGAGCTGCTGGCCATAGCGCTCGATCTGCCGCCAGGGGTTGATGTGGGGGTCGAGCAGGGATACCAGCCCGGAGATCATGCCCAGGGCGCGGCCGAGGTAGATGAAGTCCTGCGGTATCTGAAAGGGGAAGTCAAACAGCAAGTCGCGGAACTCACGGCCGATGGCTTCGATCTCGGCCGGGTCGGGCTGGGTCAGGTCGAGCAGGTTGCGGCCGTAGATGTGGTTGAGGATCGTCTCGTTGGCCTCGACGATGCGCTCGATGTCGGCGTCGGGCAAGAAGAAGCCCAGGTCGCGATAGGCCTCCACCAATTGGCGCGAATCGCGCTGCGTCACGCCGACGAGTACTTTGCGCAGGTTCTCGCCCATAGCCTTGGGCAGGTGGACAGCCATGCCAAAATCGACGAAGATGAGTTGAAACGGGCGGCCTGTGTCGCCGGTTGCGCCGTCGGCCGGGGCGGTGGCGTCCGGCCGGACAAACAGGTTGCCGGGGTGTGGGTCGGCGTGGAAGAACTCGGCCACGAAGATCTGCTTGAAGTACGCCTCCAGCAGCAGGTCGGCCACAGCTTCGGTGTCGATGCCGGCCGTCGCCAGCGCCGCCGTGTCGGCAATCTTCAGCGCCTCGACATCCTCCAGGACAACCACGCGCGCCGTCGAGTGCTGGCGATAGACGCGCGGGATGTAGATGCGGTCGTTGTCGGCGTGAATCTCAGCGAACCGCTCGGCGTTGTCGGCCTCGGCCACGTAGTCGAGTTCCTGCCACAACGTGCGGGCGAACTCCTCCATCAGGGCGGGCACGTTGGCGCGCTTGCGGATGGGCTTGTAGCGCATGACCCAGCGAGAGACGACGCGCAGGGCGGCCAAGTCGGTGCGCACCAGCTCTTCGATGCCCGGCCGTTGCACCTTGATGACTACCCACGGGGGCGCGACGCCCTCGGCTGCCCGCAACTGGGCCCGATAGACCTGACCCAGCGAGGCCGCGGCCAGCGGTTGCGGCTCGATGTGCGCGAAGCGGCTCTCCAGGTTGCCCAGTTGCTGGCGCAACAACTCAAAGACCTGCGCATTGTTGGCCGGGGGCACTTCGTCCTGCAAGCCCTGTAGCTCCTGCGTCACCTCGACAGGCAGCACATCGACCCGCGAACTGAGGAACTGCCCCAGCTTGATCATCACCCCGCCCATCTCGATGGCCAGGACGCGAAACTCGCGGGCGAGGACGCGCAGGCGCTGCGGCCGGCTGGCCAGCGCCCGTTGGCGGGCCACCGGCACGCGACTCAGCGCCAGGTCCCACCAGACGATACTGGCGATGACCCCGGCGAAGAAGCGCAGGATGCGCCGGTAGCGAAGCTGGTCGATCTGGGTCTCTTCGTTCATCTTATTCCCACGCGGGCCGGGCGCTGGCTCGTACCACCCCACCCATCACCTCTATTCTAGCAGAACCCCCCGGCGCGCCGCATTCTCTTAAGTGCGTCGCATCTTCTTCGGCCGCGCCGCGCCACCCAAACGAAAACCGCACGCGCCCGGCGGGTCGCGTGCGGTCTTGTCGATGCCCCATAGCGGACTCGAACCGCTGTTTTGGCCTTGAGAGGGCCACGTCCTGGGCCACTAGACGAATGGGGCCAGCGAAGGAGATTCTAGCACTGCCGGCGCACAGTGTCAAACAGCCCGACCGGCGGCGGGAGCCGGCCCACAGGCGCTTAGAGCAGCTGGATCAAGACCTTGTCCACCCGGTTGCCATCCATATCCACGACCTCGAAGCGGTAGCCACCCCAGTGAACGATGTCGCCCACGTGTGGCAGGCGGCCGAGCCGCGTCACCAGGAAGCCGCCCAGCGTCTGATAGCTGGCCGCGTCGGGCAGCTTCGTCACGCGGAGCAGACTCTTCAGATCGTCCACGTCCAATTGCCCATCGACCAGCCAGGAGCCGTCTTCGCGCCGGACGACGGGCGGGTCGGAGATTTCGCTGACCGTGGGAATGTCACCGACGATGGACGCCATCATGTCGATGATCGTCACGATTCCCTCGACGCCGCCGAACTCATCGACCAACAACGCCGCCTGGATGCCCGTCTCCTTGAAGCGCTCCAGCGCGCGCAGGGCCAGCATTGTCTCCGGCAGAAAGAGCGGCTTCCGGGCCAGGGCGCGCAGGTCAAGCGGCTGCCCCGTCCACGTCTTCTCCAGCAGGTCGCGGGCCAGCACGACGCCAATGACGTGGTCGATCCCGCCATCGCACAACGGGAAGCGGGAGTGGCGCGAGTGCAGGACGGTTTCACGGATGGTGGCCTCGTCATCGTTGATGTCAAGCCAGACCATTTCCGTGCGCGGGGTCATCAGCGAGCGCAGCTGCCGATCGCCGAAGCGGAAGATGCTGGAGAGCATATCGCGCTCGGCCGCCTCGAAGACGCCCGCCGCGGCCGCCTGGTCGATCATCATCTGAATCTCCTGCTCGGAGACGAGGCGCTCGCCCGCGCCGGTGCGCACGCCGGCGACGCGCAGCAGCAGCGCCGTCGCCCCATTGAGCAGGTGCACCACCGGCCGCGTCAGCCGCATCAACACATACATCGGCCGTGCCAGCGCCGCCGCCAGCCGCTCCGGGTTACGCAGAGCCAGCTGCTTGGGGGCCAGCTCGCCCAGGACGACGCTGCCGAAGGTGATGACCGAAACGACCGCCACCAGAGCGAGCACCTCTGCATAGACGCCGATAACGGGCAGCCCGGCGAGGAGATCGGCCAGTTCGGCCGTCAGCGTCGCCCCGCCGAAAGCGCCGGCCAAGATGCCGATCAGGGTGATACCCACCTGCACAGTGGACAGCAGGTTCGACGGCTCCGCGGCCAGGTCCATAGCCACGCGCGCGCCGGCATGGCTCTCGGCCAGCAGTTGCAGCCGCTCGCGCCGCGAGGAGATGATGGCCAGTTCGGCCATGGCGAAGACGCCATTCAGCAGGAACAATACCAACAGGAAAGCGATCTCAAAGACAATTCGCGAGGTCATACGCTCCCCATGGATGAGAAAGGCCGATAGATCATGACCACCAGTATAAACCAGGCGCGGCGGGAATTGGAAGAGTGGGCCGGAAGGACTAAAATAGGGACATGGACTTGCTGCACAATCTGAACCCGGCCCAGCGCGACGCCGTCAGCGCGAAGCCCGGCCCGCTGCTTGTCGTCGCCGGCCCCGGCAGCGGCAAAACCCGCGTCCTGACCCACCGCATCGCCTACCTCATCCAGGACATGGGCGTCGCGCCGTGGCACATCATGGCCGTGACCTTCACCAACAAGGCCGCCCGCGAGATGGAGCACCGCATCGAGCAACTGCTGGACGGCCGGCCGCAGGGCCTGAACATGGGCACCTTTCACGCCATCTGCGCCCGCCTCCTGCGTCGCGAGGTTGACAACCTAACCCACTATCAACGCGACTTCGTCATCTTCGACACGTCCGACCAGCTTCAGGTCGTCAAGACCGCGCTGGCCGAGCTGCGGCTGGACGACAAGAAGTTCCCGCCAAACAAGATGCTCAACGGCATCAGCACGGCCAAGAACGACCTGATCACTCCGGAAACCTATCAGGCCACCAACTACATCGGCGAGATTACCCGGCGCGTCTACGAATACTACCAGTTGGCCTTGCAGACCAACAACGCCATGGACTTTGACGACCTGCTGATGCAGGCGGTGTTGCTGTTCGACGAGCGGCCGGACGTGCTGCAAAAGTATCAGCAACGCTACTACCACATCCTGGTCGATGAGTTCCAGGACACCAACGCCACGCAATATCGCCTGCTGCGCCAATTGGCCGGCGACGACAACAACATCTTCGCTGTGGGCGATTCCGACCAGTCGATCTACAAGTGGCGTGGCGCGGACTATCGCAACGTCCAGAACTTCTATCGCGACTTCCCCACGGCGCGGACGATTATGCTGGAGCAGAACTATCGCTCGACGCAGGTCATCCTCGACGCGGCTATGGGCGTCATCCAGCGCAACGCCGACCACATGCCCAAGAAGCTCTTCACCGAGCGCAAGGGCGGGGCCAAGCTCATCGTGCGCGAAGCATACAACGAGGGCGACGAGGCCAACGCCGTCGTCGATACCATTCAGGACCTGATGCTGCAGGGCTATGACGGCAACGGCTGCGCGGTGATGTACCGCACCAACGCCCAGTCCCGCGCGCTGGAAGAGGCGTTCATCGGCGCGGGGATGCCCTACCGGCTGGTCGGGGCGACGCGCTTCTACCAACGGCGCGAGATCAAGGACATCATTGCCTATTTGCGCGTTGTCCATAACCCGCGCGACGCCGTCAGCCTCGGCCGCATCCTCAATGTGCCCACGCGCGGCATTGGCCAGACCACGCAACAGCAGTTCTACCTCTGGGCGGCGGGGCTGGGGTTGCAGCCGGCCGAGGCGCTGGTGCAACTGGCCACTGACGGCGACCTGCAATACCCCTTCACCGGCCGCGCCTACAACGCCCTGCACGGCTTCGGCGAGCAGCTAACCAACTGGATCGCCCTGAGCACCCGCGCCGGCGTGGGCGACTTGATCGATGCCATCCTGCGCGACACGCGCTATCAGGTCTACCTCGACGACGGCACCGACGAGGGCGTCGATCGCTGGGAAAACGTCATGGAGTTGCGCGGCGTGGCCGGCATCGACGAATCGCTCAGCCTGGGCGACTTCCTGCAGCAGGTCGCCCTGGTGGCCGAGACGGACAACCTCGACAACGCGGCCCAGGCCACGACGTTGCTGACGCTGCACGCCGCCAAGGGGTTGGAATTCCCCGTCGTCTTCATCACCGGGATGGAAGAGGGCCTGCTGCCCCACAGCCGTTCGTTGGACAACGAAGACGAGCTGGCCGAGGAACGCCGCCTGTTCTACGTCGGCATGACACGGGCCAAGGACCGGCTCTACCTGTCGCATGTCTTCCGCCGCTCCACCTGGGGCGACAGCTCCGTCGCCGTGCCGTCGCGCTTCCTCAACGACATCCCGGAGGCGCTACTGGAGGGCGGCGGCGCGGGCCAACGCCGCCGGCAGAGCGTTGACCGGGCCAGCACGTGGAGCGACACGCGCCCGCGCGCGTCGTTCGAGCGCCGCCCGGCCACCGGCGCGGCATCCAGTGTCCAGCGGCCGCCGGCCGGCGCGACGTTCGGCCGGGACAATGACCGCCGCCTGCCCCAGCCCAACGCCGCGCCGGAGCCGCGCCGCGAGCGCCCCGTCAGCACGCGCTATAAGACCGGCCAGAAGGTACGCCACACCAAATTCGGCGATGGCACAGTCATCGAGAGCAAGATCAGCGGCGCGGACGAAGAAGTGACCGTGGCTTTTCCCGGCATCGGCATCAAGCGGCTGGCGGCCGCCTTTGCCGGGCTGGAGATTCTGGGCTGAGCCACGGGAGCAGAGATGCACTACTTAATCGATGGCCACAACCTGATTGCCCGCGTGCCTGGCCTCTCGCTGGCCGACCCCGACGACGAGGCCAAGCTGGTGCAACTGCTGAAGCGCTGGGCCTTGGCCGATGCGCGCCGCAAAGTGACGGTCATCTTCGACAAGGGGCTGCCGGCCGGCGAAGCCAAACACCTGTCTGGCGGCGGCGTGCGGGCCTTGTTCGCGCCCGGCAACCTCTCGGCCGACGCCCTCATCATCCGGCGCATCGAGGGCATCGAGGACCCGGCCCAGCACACCGTCGTCAGCAGCGACGGGGCCATCCTGCGCGCGGCCAAGCGGCGGCGCGTGCCCACACAGCGCTCGGAACAGTTCGCCGCGGCCATGGTCAACGAGCGCACCTTTCCCACGGCCACGCGGCCGGCGGCCGACCCGCACGACAACCCCCGCCTTAGCCCCAACGAGCTGAACGAGTGGCTGGAGCTATTCGGCCCGGAGCCGGAGACAAAGCCCGCTCGCCCAACACGCAAACCCACCCCGCCCGCGCCCACACCCGCGCCCAAACCGAAGAAGAACACGGACGAAGACGACGATTTGGCCGAGTGGCTGCGGCTCTTCGGCTATAAAGAGTAGTGGCCGGTCATCAGTACAACCGCCCCCCGGCTTCTGGTCATCCAATGAGCAGCTTTTGGGCTGTCAATTGAGCGCCGGGCAGACGTATTCTTTCACTCAGTTGGAGACACCTTGATTGTTTTGCAGGAGGTCACTCGTGAGTGAGAATACTGTTCGTTGGGTCATGCGCGCCGATGGCATTTTCAATATGCTGGCCGGCGTGTTGCTGCAACTAAACCTGACTGGCATCCTGACAGCCCTGGGCTGGCCGCCGCCCACACCGGAGACGCGCGTCTATGCGCTGGTGCTCGGCTCGGCGCTCATCGGACTGTCACTGACTATCTGGGTGGCATCCCGCCGGCCGTCGCGCGCCCGTGAAGCGCTTATCATCAGCATCATCACCCACTTACTGGCCGGGCTGACGATTCTTTACGAGATCTTCATCGCCGGCATCCCTCTGCCGTCGCCGTGGCTGCTGCCGGCCGCCGTGGGCGTGCAGGTGCTCTTCGTCCTGGGCCAGCTCTACTACCTGCTGACGGCGCATCCGGCTAACGCCTACAGTTAGCGGCTATGCCTCCAGGTTGCCGATCTCCCGTAGCCACAGGTGCCCGGTCACTTCCTCGATGCCGGAACGCAAGTGGCGGCGGTAGGTGCTGAACGGGAGATCGAGCACCTCGGCCGCCTGCTCCTGGGTCGCCGCCGGTTGCAGGTAGGTGTGGTAGAGTGCGCGGTAGAACTTGATCAGCTTGGGCGAGTCCTGTAGGCTCTCGACCGTTTCGCGCAACAACTTGCGTAGCGCGGCGATGCGCGCCGCCGGGGCAGCCTCCGCGCCCGCCAGGCCCCGCACCAGCCGCGAGCGCAACAGCGGGTTGTTGAGCAGCGCCACCGTATCGGCATAGTCACGCAAAGCGTCGCGGACGGCCGTGGCGAACTCGGCCTCGCTGAGGACGATGAGCGGCTCGGTTACCGGCCGCGCCGCTGGCCGGCCGCCGACGCTCAATTCCCGCTCGGCCAGCAACTCCAGCCACGCCGCCGGCGGCGTCACTCGCCAGTCGTGGCCATAGACGCCGTAGCGCCGGCCGCCGACGGTGAACTCGGCCTCCGGCACCCGGCTCAGGTCGGCGTACTGGAAGGCAATATCCCAGAAGTCGGGGTTGGCGCAGGGCAGGAAGGTGTAGGCTAGGCCGGGTGTGGTCAGGTAGTACTGGACGATGTTGAAGACAAGGCGATTTTCCTCCGGCGACACGCCCTGGTAGCCGTCGCGGGTCATCCAGAAGCGGAAGTGAGCCGCTGTCTCGCCGCTGCGCAGCGGCTTGCGTAGCAGCGCCGTCCAGGCCGCGCTGATGGCCGGATCGAGGGCGCGATCGGCCGGCGTGGTCGCCTCCAGCGTAACGCGGATGACGAAGCCAACGACCGCGCCGCCCGACCCACGCAGGATACTGACGCTCTCCGGCTGGCGGGCGATCCAGTGGGCGGCCAGGAGGGCCGATTCAGGCCCCTCATGCTGCTGGACGATGTCGGATAGCTGCTCCAGGTCGCCGGAACGCAGGCCGTCGGTGAACATCTCGCCCGATTCCTGCCACTGGAAATAGGGACGAACAGACGGGTTATCGCGATGGAGGTAGATGTAGTCGGCCAGCAGCCGGCGCTGCTCCTGGCCCGTGCCGCGCTGGACGCGGGGCATGTAGTAGGAGCGGGCGCGACGGTGCAGTTCGGCATACCAATCGGGGTTGCGCCAGCGCACATCGGCCACCAACGCCTCGCGCGCCAGGTCGTGGGGAAAGAGGCCGCGCGGCTCGCTCTCGATAAACGAAAGCCCCCGCAGCCAGGCGAACAGGTCGTGGGCGTCACTCTGGTCCAGCAGTGTCGCCAGCAGCGTCTCGGTCGTCAGCCGTACCATGGCGCACGCCTCCAGCGCGGCACGGTGGGTCGGACTGGGCGTTTGCTGCACGAATTCTTCCAGTAGCGCGCGGACGATGTCGGGCGCGGCTTCCGGCCGGAAATCGACATCGGAACCCTGGTCGTAAAAGTCGGCCACGAGCGACAGCGCCAGGGCGTGCCCGTGGGTGAAGTCGAGGATGCGGTCGATTTGCTCCGGGGGCACGCGGCGGCGCTCCAGGAAGTCGCGGCTCTCGTTGGGGCTGAGGTTGCGCAACGGCAGGATGCGCATCATCGTCTGCCAGCCGGGGTCGATACGCCACGCCGCCGCCGGTGGCTGCCGTCCGGCCAGGACAACGAAAACGTTGCCCGACAGGCTGGGCAAAAACTCCTCGCGCAGCCAGACGTCAATGGGGTTAAGCAGCTCGTAGGTATCGACCAGCAAGAGCAGACGCTCCGCTCGCTCGGCCACGGCGGCAGCTGGGTCGCTGGCGGCCGGCAGACGGAGGGCATGGGCCAGCGCGCCCAGGAACCCGGCCGGCGCGGCGTCGAAGTTGCGGCCATCGAGGAGGACGCTCTGGATACCCAGCTCGCGGGCGATGTAGCCGTACTCGCGCAGCAGGCTCGTCTTTCCCAGTCCACCCGGCCCAAAAATGTGCAGGACGAAGAAAGGCAGCTCCGGCTGGCTCAGAACCGCGCGCAGGCGGTCGCGTTCACCCACGCGGCCGACGAACTGCCGGCGGCGCGCTTGTTCCAGCCGCTCGTGAAGGGACAGCTCAGCCACCATCCACTCCTCGGCCCCCCACAGCCCTTTTTGACCAGACAGAGGAATTGTCGCCATCCACCGTCAAATGTCAATGGTCAATTGAACAGCAAGTGGACACCGTTTGGTCTGGCCTGGTCGCCGGGTTTGCCCGTATGATGTTCATGATTCAGAACCGGAGAAGGACCTGACGATGACAATGGCAGCCCCCCTATCCGCAGCGGTTTCCGGCAAAACCCGCCGCATCCGCCAGGGTGGCATCACCGCCCTGGCTCAGAGCGCGTGGATGGGCTTCCCGTTGGCGGCCGACGTGCTCGAACCCATCCGCTCGGCCCCGGCGGCGCTGCGCCACTGGACGAAGATGATCCGCCCGCGGCGGCCGGCCGGCGGTCTGGCGCTGGGCGCGGTGGTGGGGCTGCTGCTGCTCGGCCGACTGGTCATCCGCATCCTCTTCGAGCGCGGCGCGTTCGACGCCGCCGCCGGCGACCTGACTTACCGCGTCCTGGTCATCTATGCCGTCGCCCTGCCAGCCTACATCGCCACCGAGGTTATCACCCGCAGCCTGATCGCCCTACGCGACACGCGCACGCCGCTGCTGACCAACACCGGGCAACTCGTCGGCCGCATCGCCATCCTCGTTGCCCTCCTGCCCTCGCTGGGCGTCCTGGCCATCCCGACCGCCTTCACCCTGACCAGCACTCTGGAAACATTGACGCCGGGCGCAATGCTATGGCGTAAGCTCGCCCGGCCGCTGCCCAATCGTCCGTCCGGCCCGCGGCCGACAGAGGTGACGCCATGAGCGCCATCCGCGCCTTTGACCCCGACCGCATCGCTGCCCTGGAGACGGCGTCGTGGCAGGCTTACTACCGTCACGACTGGCTGGGGATGTTCCGCGTCCTGGTCGCCCTGCACCGCGAGCAGTTCGGCCTGTCCCGGCTGGGCGCGCTGTTGGCCACGCTGAGCGCCAGCCGGGCGGCCCGCACCTTCGCGCCGCTAGAGGGTAGCGCCCCCGACAGGGCGCGGCAGCAGCTGACGCCCTACTATCGTCGGGCACGGGTCGCCCTGGGTTGCGCCGCCGACGCCGAAACGCTGGCCGCCCGCGAAGTTGACTATTGGGTTGTCCACCGCCAGCTGGCCATCCAGCGCCAGGCCAACCCGGCGGCCTCCGACCCCGACGCGCTCGACGACATCGAGCCGATGGTCGAGGCCTTTGCCCGGCTGCACGCGGCGTTGTTCGACAGCACGCCGGCGGAGATGCGCCCCTCGGCCGAATATCGCGCCCTGGCGGCCAAGGCCGTCGATCGCATCACCGGCGGCTACTCCGGCGACATTCCCGGCGACTGGGCGCGCACGGAGGCGTACTTGCGGCGCGCCTACCGGGCCATCGCCACCGTCGTGGAGGCCCAGCCCCCATCCTCGCAACCGGAGGCGACGCCATGATCGACCAGTTTATAACCTCGACGTTCGACAAGAAACAGACTGGCGATGTGTCGCTGGAGGCGGCCGAGACCTACCTGCAAGCCGCGCAGCGCTGCCTGTCCAGCGACCGGCCGGCGGGGCTGGCCGCCCTCAACGACCTCTTTCACTCCGGCAGCGTGGCCCGGCCCGACGGCCGTACCCGTGGCCAACTGGTCGCCCTCGACATCGCTCCGGGGCTGACGCCGCTGCTGGGCGGGTTAGTCGCCCACTGGCGGCCGTGGCAGGGCAAGGTCTTCGACCGCGCCGCCAACCGCGGCGACAACATTTTCACCCGCAACTCTTACCTGCCCGCGCGCGTCCTCTGGCCCTTCTATCACTGTTACCGCGACGACGGCCCGGCCACCTACCGTGCCTTCCCGTTCCGCACCGACGCCGGCCCCGCCCGTGACGACTCCGACCGCGCCGTGCTGCGGCTCGACTATGACCTGCCAGTCAATCCCCGCGCCGCCATCAGCGTTCGCCGCGTGCTCGACGAGCTGGTGCAGGTGGCCGACGGCCTCTACCTGGGCAAAGCGCACGTACACTGGTATTGGGGCGGCTGGTCGCTGGTGGCCTACTTCGCCCTGCGGCCGGAATGAATTGAGCAGCGATTGGTCTCCGAATGGACAGCAAGCGGGCTGTCGGACGGCCGTGGCGGCGCGTATTCTATGAGCATCGATACGAGAGAGGTAAGCGACAGATGGCCGAGTACAAGTTCGTCGATCACTGGCAGATTCGCGCTCCGATAGAGGTGGTCTACCAACACGTGGCCGATCCGCGCACCTATGCGCGTTGGTGGCGCGACTATGACCGCGTGACCATCGTCAAGGACGCGCCCTTTCCCCATGTTGGCGGCCGGGCGGAGTTCCTGGTGCGCTCCCCCTTCGGCTACCGGCTGCTCATCGACGTGACCACCGTCGCCGCTGACCCGCCCCACGCCATCACCACCGAGACGCGCGGCCAACTGGAGGGCGACGGCATCTGGGAGTTCGAGGAGACGGACGGCGTGACCCACGTGACCTTTACGTGGATCGTCCGCACCCACCACCCGCTCATCAACCGGCTGGAGTGGGTCGCCAAGCCGCTGTTTGCGCTCAGCCATGCCATTGTGTCCGGGCGCGGGCATCGCGGGTTGAAGCGATTGCTGGAGGGGAAAGGCAGTGGCCAGTGGTCAGCGGCCAGTGACCAGTCACCAGTGGCCGGTGGACAGTGATCAGTAGCGCCGCCGGCCGACGGCCGGCGGCATTGTCGTTGGGATTCGTGCGATTTTAGACAGTTCAAGGAGAGTAAAAATGAACCGTTCCTTCGATCGTTTTGGCGGCTTGAGCGCGATGATGGTTGGCCTGTTGTCGATCCTGTACGCGATCTTCTTTCTGGTCATCACCCCTCGCGCCGAAACCATCGGCACGCTGGGCAGCTGGATCATTCTGGCCGTCAGCGGCGTTTTCTCCAGCGCGGCCTTCGTAGCCCTCTACCTGCGGCTGCGGCCGGCGTCGGAGGGCTTCGCGTTGTGGGGGCTGGTGCTGGGGCTGTTCAGCAGCTTCGCTACACTCGTGCATGGCGCGTGGCAGGCGCTGCTGCTGACGACGCTGCCGGCGGCCGATCAGTCGCAGCGGGCGGCCATCGAATTGGTGCGCACGGTTGCCTCGCCGGTGGACCCGGCCGGCGTGGCGACCTTCGGCGTCATCGGGCTGGCCGCCCTGGTAACGGGCATGATCATCGTCATTGGCAGACGGCTGCCGCGGATGCTGGGCTATCTGGCCATCGTCAACGCCTTGCTGCTGGTGACGCTCTACTTCGCCACCGCCGCCGGCGCGCAGACGCTCATCCTGCTGTCAGGTGGGCTGACGTCGGTCATCGTCGGCCCGATCTACTGGGTCTGGCTGGGGCGCGAACTGCGGCGCGAGACCGCGCCGGCAACCATGCCCACGCCGTCCATGGCGTGAAGCGACCGCGGACGACAGACCGCCGACCGCGGCCAGAAGGCATTGTCGGGGTCTGTCGTCCATAGAACGACAACAGGAGCAAGGCCATGAAAGCGGGTGATGCCTGGTTCAATCCGGTGACGGGGATGCGGATGATTGTCCTGCAAACACCTGCGGAGACCGGCGGCCAGTCGATGACCGTGGCGTATGAGCTGCGGCCTCATACCGGCCGGGACGCCGCTCCGGCCCACCGCCACCGCATCTATACCGAGCGCTTCGACATCCTGGCCGGCCGGGCCGCCTACGTCTGCGGCGACGAGGAGCGCGCGGCCGGGGTGGGCGAGACGGTCGTCATCCCGCTGGACACAACCCACATTCACCCCTGGAGCATCAGCGACAAGCCATTGGTCGTGCGGCAGACGACGGAAGCCATTCGCCCGGACGAGGCCACATTGACGGCGGCGCTGGAGGGTGTGCGCACCGGCTTCTACCTGGCCGCCGAGGGCAAAGTGGACGCGCAGGGCCGGCCGAAGCTGCTGCAAGCGGCGGTCATCTTCAACGCCCTGCTGCCCGACAACTACCTGCCCGCTATCCCCCTGCCGGCGCAGCGAGTGCTCTTCGGCGCGCTGGCGGGGCTGGGGTGGCTGCTGGGCTACCGGCTCACCTACCCCCGCTTCGAGCAGCAAGAGGCCGCCGCGCGAATGGCGTGAGCGGTGGACCGAAATTAGTAGGCTTTTCCAGGAGACAGAGAGCATGTTCGCAGTCGTCAATCATCTTCATTTCGACCGGCCGGCAGAGGAGTTTCGCGCCGCCGTAGCCAGCGTCAGTAGTCGCACAGCCCGTAGCACAGCCTGTTAGGCTGTGGTCAGCGACAGCCTGACAGGCTGATTACAGCCAGCCCGTAGCACAGCCTGTTAGGCTGTGGCCGGCGACGACAGCCTGACAGGCTGTATTACAGCCAGCCCGTAGCACAGCCTGTTAGGCTGTGGCCGGCGACGACAGCCTGACAGGCTGTATTACAGCCAGCCCGTAGCACAACTGGTGACCACTGAAAAGCCGTGCAGACGTGGCGAGCGCTGAAGCGCAGTGGCCAAGCTATGCTATCATTGGCCGCGGATGCAACGCTTCGCCCACCGTCTCACCACCCTGCCCCCGTCCCTCCTGCCCGCGGCCGTCGTCCTGCTCGGCGCGGCCCTGCGCTTCATGCAGATGGGCCTCATCCGCTACGGCTACGACCAGAGCTACCCGGCCTTCCAGGCCGCCGGCCTGCTCGACGGCGGCGTTTGGCCGGTCATCGGCCAACCATCGTCGGTCTTCCTCGACAACCCGGCGCTGATGCCCTACCTGCAAGCGCTGCCGCTGCTCGTCGTCCGCAGCCCGTGGGCGGTGCAGGGCTTCGTGCTGCTGCTCAACAGCGCGGCGGTGTGGTTCGTCTGGCGGGCGGCGGCCGAGGCGCTGGGGCGGCGCGTTGGCCTCGTGGCGGCGTTCCTGTTCGCCGTCAATCCGTGGGTCGTCTTCTTCAGCCGGACGACGTGGGTGCAATCGCTGGTGCCCTTCTTCATGGCCGTCGTCGCCTGGGGGCTGTGGCCCACGTTCACCGGCGAGCGGCCGTCGTCGCGGCGCTTCTTCGCCGGCGGCGTGGCCCTGACGCTGCTGACGCAGACGTATGTGCAGGCCTGGGGCGTCCTGCCGCAGGTGGCTCTGTTGCTGCTGCTCTGCCGGCGGCGCGTGCCCCGGCGGGCGTTGGTGGCGTCCGCGGCCGTCTTCGCCGTGGCGGCGCTGCTCTACGCCCTCGGCCTGGCCGGCCGCGCCGACATCAACGCCGGCAAGGCGGGCCACTTCCTGGCCGGCGGTTGGCAGGGCCTCAGCGACATCGGTCTGCGCCACGCTGCCCGGCTGGTCAACGGCATCGACTTCCGCCCGGCCTACGCCGCCGGCAGCCCGCCGGGGGCGCTCTGGCCGGCGCTCTCGATGGCGGCCGTGGTCGTTCTGTCCGTGGCCCTGCTGGCCGGGCTGGCCCGCGCCGTCCTGGCCCTGCGCCGGGGCGGGCCGGAGCGGCGCGTCGCCGCCGTCCTGCTGGTCTGGTTCGGCCTGCCGGTGCTGCTGACCAGCGTCGCCGGGGCGTTCGACGTCCACCCCCACTACCTGCTGCTGACGCTGCCGGCCGGGCACGCGCTGGCGGCATGGGGCGCGGCCCGGCTCTGGGAGCGGCGGCCGGCCGGGGCAATGGCCGCCGCCGTCGCCGCCGTCCTGCTGCTCATCGGCGCCATCTTCGCCCATGACCTCTACCGGGCCAACGCGCTTGTCGCCCAGAGGCCGACGCAACCCCACTTCGACGGCTGGTCGCTGGCCGCGGCGGCCGAGGCGGGCGGGTCGCTGCGCGCCCTGGTGCTGGCCGACGACGGCCCCTTCCCCCGGCGCATCGCCGCCGACGGCGACAAGGCGCTGCTCAGCGGCCTGAGCGCCACCGCCGTGCAGCCGGTGCGCGGCGTAGCCTATCCCGACTTCGTCCTGCTGCCGGCCGATGGGGCGATGGTCTACGTCGTCGAGGGCGACGGCGACCTGCCGGCGTGGCTGCGGCCGCTGCTGCAAGACGAACCGGCGCGGGCGCTGTCGTTCGCGGACGGGCTGCGGCTGGCCTTCGCCCGCACGCGGCCGGGCGCAGCCGATGCGGCGGTGCGCGCAACCGAGCCGGTCAACTGGCCCAGCGACGCCGGGCTGACACTGGCCGGCTACACGCTGGACGAGACGGCCGGCGGCCTGGAACTGGTCACTGTCTGGCGCGTGGATGCGCTAAGCCCCGACCGTGGTGCGTGGTACGTCGCCGGCAGCTACCACCTCCTCGACGACGCCGGCAACCTGCTGGCCAATGCCGACGCCCACGGCCAGTGGGCCTACCGCTGGGAGATGGGCGACGTCTACGTCGAGCACGTCACCCTCCCCGGCCCCATCCCCGCCGGGGCGCGGCTGGAGATCGGCCTGTTCGACAGCGTGCGCGGCGTGGCGTATACGTTGTTCGACAATGGCGCGGCCGTCGGACATTACCCAATCCCGCCGCAACCGTAGCACAGCCTGTCAGGCTGTAGCGGCAGCCTCACAGTTGGAGCGTGCCCGACTATCGTCGTCGCCTCGCAGGTGTAGCACAGCCTGTCAGGCTGTGGCGGCAGCCTGTCAGCTGGAGCGTGCCCGATTATCGTCGCCTCGCAGGTGTAGCACAGCCTGTCAGGCTGTGGCGGCAGCCTGACAGACTGCGCTACGGCGCCCGCGGCGACACGGAACATCTAGCGGAATTGCTACTCTCGGTGGGCTGGTAGCCTGGTCGAACTGACCGTTTCACGAATTTGCATCACCCCCGCCCTGGCCCCCTTCCCGCCGGCCGCTGGGGGGCAAGCCCCCCAGACCCCCGCTTCAGAATCCAGCAGCCGGCAATCAGGAACCAGGAACAACGGGGGCGACCAGGCGGAAACCGATATCGTTGAGGGCGTAGACCGGCGTGTAGTAGTTGCGGATCGACGCACGCGCGTACCTCCGAGAGTTGACCCACGACCCGCCGCGCAGCACGCGGCCACTTTGGGTCTGGTCAAACCACGAGGCCGTCCACTCCCAGACGTTGCCGGCCATGTCCACGCAGTCGTAGGGGCTATCCCCTGTGGGTGAGTACTCACCTACCGGGGTCGTATCGCCAACGGTATTGTTGAAGTTGCAGTGCCCGGCCGTCGGCGGCTCGTTACCCCACGGCCAGATGCGCCCGTCCCTTCCTCGCGCCGCCTTCTCCCACTGCTCTTCCGTCGGCAGCGCCAGCCCGGCCCAGTCGCAGAACGCCTTCGCGTCGTCCCAACTGACCTGCACCACGGGATGGCTGTCCTTGCCGGCAATCGACGACTCCGGGCCGCGCGGCTGCTGCCAGTTGGCGCCCTGAATCTTGTCCCATGTGCTGCCTGTCCAGCCCCACCCGAATCCCTGGCGCTCGGCCCTCGTTCGGTGGTAGGTCGCCTGCACAAAGCGGGCGAACTGGTCGTTGGTGACCGGCGCGCGGCCGATCCAGTACTCCGGCAGGTCAACCGTCCGCTGTGGCTTCTCGTGGTCGTAGGCCATCGTGTCGGCGTCCGACGCGCCATACAGAAACGGCCCGGCGGGGATGCGAATCAGTTCGATGCCGGTCTTGGCGTGGATGCGGCGATCGGGCGACGTTGTAGAGACGGGTCGGCGACCCGTCTCTACGGGCGGCGCGGCCCCAAACGCCCGGTTCCAGGCCGCCTCTCGCTCCCGCGCCAGCGCGCCGTAGAGGTCGACCAACCGATCGCGCGTCTCGCAGTAGGCAATCAGCAGCAGCGCCTTGCGATTCTTGGTCATCCCGTCGGTGAAGTTCTGTTGGACTTCGGGAAAGTAATCGAAGCACAGCGTCTCCAGCTCTTCGTCGCTGAAGGATTGGAGGATGAACTGGCGCAGGGCGGGGTTATCGATCGACATGATCACCGGCTGACGAAATGATAACGCGGACAGCCGCGGGCGGCAACGCGACACTCCCGCCGGCCCGTAGAGCGACTTGCCAAATCGCTCTACAATAGACGCATGATCACCATCCGCGCCTTCATCGCTATCGACCTGCCCGCCGACGTCAAAGCCGCCCTGGGCGACGTGGCCGCGGCGCTGGCGGCGGGTGTGCCGCGCGGGGCGGTGCGCTGGGTGCGGCCGGAGCAGATACACCTGACGCTGCGCTTCCTCGGCGACACGCCCATCGACCGGCTGCCGGCCCTTGCCGCCGCGCTCGACGACGTGGCCGGGCGACAGGCGTCCTTCGCCCTGCGGCTGACGACCACCGGTTGCTTCCCCAACGCCCACCGGCCGCGCGTCGTCTGGGTGGGTCTGGGCGGGGAGGCGGCGGCGCTGGCCGCGCTGGTGGCCAACCTCAACGCCACGCTGGACGCCCTCGGCCTGCCGCCGGAGGATAAGCCCTTCCGCGCCCACTTGACCCTCGGCCGCGTCAAGGACGACCGCGCGGCGCAGGAGATCGACTGGTCGGCCGCCGTCCCACCGCTCAACGTGCCCGTGACCGCCGTCCATCTCATTGAAAGCCAACTGCGGCCGGAAGGGCCGCTGTATACCGTGCGGCACACGAGCACCCTCGCGGCGCAAGCCACCGGTTAGAAACTTGCGCCTGCCCATGCGGAGGCCTGTAGCGCGGGATGGCATCCCGCGTCTTGGGCCGCGCGGAACGCGGGATACCATCCCGCGCTACAAGCTACAAGCTACAAGCTACAAGCTACAAGCTACAATCATGCCACGCGCACTAAATGATACTGCCGCCGCCCCTGCCTTAGCACCAGAAAGCGCCCCTCGACGGCATCGTCAGCCGTGGCCGCGGCCGCAGCGTCGGCGACGCGCTGGTTGTTGAGGTAGATGCCGCCACCCTGGATTTTGCGTCGCGCGTCGGCCTTGGAGGTGGCCAGGCCGCTGCCCACCAGCAGATCGACCACGGCCACGCCATCGCTCAGTGCCGCGCGCGTCACCTCGCTCGACGGCACTTCGGCGAAGATGTCCTCGATGTCGGCCGCGTCCAGCCCGCTGATGTCGCCGCCGAAAAGCGCCTGTGACGCCGCCTCGGCCCGGCTCAGGCCCGTCTCGCCGTGGATCATGCCCGTGACTTCGCGGGCCAGTCGCCGCTGCGCCTCGCGACGCTCCGGCTGGGTCGCCGTCAACGCCTCTAACTCGGCGATCTCGGCCTGGGTCAGCCAGGTGAAGTAGCGCAGGTAGATGCCCACGTCGGCGTCGTCGGTGTTGAACCAATATTGGTAGAACCGGTAGGGCGACGTGCGCGCCGGGCTGAGCCAGACACTGGTACCCGCGGCCGTCTTGCCGAACTTGCTGCCGTCGGCCCGCACCAGCAGGGGGTAGACCAGCGCGTGCGCCTTCTGCCCCCGCGCCCGGCGGATCAGCTCTACGCCGGCGGTGATGTTGCCCCACTGGTCGCTGCCACCCGCCTGCAACTGGCAGTTCTCGTGCTCGAACAGGTGCAGGTAGTCATAGGCCTGCAAGAGCATGTAGCTGAACTCGGTGAAGGAGATGCCACTGTCGTCCCGCTCCATGCGCGACTTGACTGAGTCCTTGGCCAGCATGTAGTTGACGGTGAAGTGCTTGCCCGTGTCGCGCAGGAAGTCAGTCAGCATCAGCCGCCGCAGCCAGTCGGCGTTGTTGATCACCCGCGCCGGATTGCTCTTCACCTCGAAGTCGAGGATGCTGGCCAGTTGGGTCTTGATCTGCTCCACATTGGCGTCGATCACGTCCAGCGTCATCAGATTGCGCTCCGTGCTCCGGCCGCTGGGGTCGCCAACCATGCCCGTGCCGCCGCCGGCCAGGGCAAGAGGCGTGTGGCCATAGCGCTGCCAGCGGGCGAGCTGCATCAGCGCCACGAGGTTGCCGATGTGGAGCGAGTCGGCCGTCGGGTCGAAGCCGTTGTAGAGGGTGATCTTCTGGTGGGTCGTTAGATCGTCCAGGCCGTCGGTCATGTCGTAGACCAGGCCCCGCCAGCGCAGTTCATCCACAATTGTCATTGCCATCGTATCTCCTGTAGGGTCATTGCCCTGCCTCAATGGTAGCTGTTGCCGCCCAGACAACAAAAAAGACGCGGCTTGCGCCGCGTCCTTCTGCTTTCCGGTTCGCCGCTGCCCGTCTAGCGGCCGACACCGATCCAGCGCGCCGGCGGCGCAGCCGTGAGAGGGTGCCGGACATAATAGGCCAGGCGAGCGGACGGCATCGGTGTCATAATGAGCACATCATAGCATGGGTGGCGAACGGCCGTCAAGCGCCGGCCATGAGCTTGTCCACGGCGGCCGACAGCTGGGCCAGGTTATGCACCATGAAGACCTGGTCGCACAACGGCGCGTACTCCAGCATGTCGCTGTCGCCCGTGCCCCACTGGCGCGTGTTCTCCGGGTTGAACCAGATCAGCCGGCGCGAGCGGCGCTGCAAGTCCTTGATCAGGTCGAGACGCGGCGAGTTGTAGTTGTTGCGGCCGTCGCCCAGGATGACCACTGTGGTGCGGTGGTTGATGCTGTCGAGCCAGTTGTCCCAGAAGGTCTCCAGACTGTGGCCCAGATCGGTGGCGTAGTGCATTGGCGCGCGGCCGTAGAAGGTGTTCATGACCGCGTCCACGGCGTCGGCGGCGCGGCTATCGGCGATGGTCAGGCTGATCTCCTCCATGTCGGCGTAGAAGCCGAAGCTGCGCGTCTTGGCCACCTGATCCTGCATCTCGTAGGTCAGGCGCAGCATGAACTCGGCCACCGACAGCATCGAGCGCGAGACATCGCAAATGAGCACCAGGCTGGGCTTCAGCTTCTTGCGCTTGAACTTCAGCTCTAGGGGCACACCGCCGTAGCGCTGGTTGACGCGGATGGTGCCCTTGGAGTCGAACTTGCCCTCCTTGCCGCGCTTGCGGCGCAGGGCGGCCCGGCTGCGCAGTTGCGTCACCAGCCGCTGCACCTCCTTGCGCAACAGGTTGGCCTCGTCGTCGGTCAGGTTCTCGAACGGCTTGTGCATCAGGTCGGAGCCGAACAGCTCCTCGGGGCGGTTGGCGCGCTGCTCAGCGATCTGGCGGCCGACCTGCTGGGCGACCTGCTCGGCCAGCGCCTCGCGGTTGGCCTCGACGACGCCCATCAGCTTCTCCATGGCCTCCTGGCTCATGCCCATCTCGGCCAGCTTCTCCATCAACTCGCGCAGCTGCTCTTCCAGGTGGGCCATGCCCATCTGCTGCAACATGCGCCGCGTGACCCAACGCGCCTCCTGCGGGTTGTTGTGCCACTGGATGCCGGCCCGCTCGGCCAGCTCCTCGAGTTCCTCTTTCGTCGGCCCCTCGCCGCTGGTCAGCCAGTCCATGAGCTGTTGCAACCGGCCGCTGAGCGCCTGCAGGGCCGCCTGGAGCATCTCCTGCTCGTCCGCGGACATGTCCTCCGTGGCGCTCTGCATGGGCGGGCCGCCGCTGCCGAAGTAGAGCGGGAACAGCTCCTCAAAGACAGCGAAGTCGTCGGATTCCTTCACCAGCGTGGCGCGCATCGACTGGCGGAAGAGTTCCTTGTCCATAATGCCGAGCACCTCGACGGCGCGCATGGCGTCCATCGACTCGGCCATGGACACACGCACGCCGGCGGCGCGCATCCCCCGTACGAACTCAATGATTCGGTCGTCCATGCTGCCTCCTCTGTCCGGCCGGCGACGGTTTAGCGGCCACCGGGCCGCGAGCGCCCGCCGTTGCCCATCATTCGCTTGGCCTTCTGCACGTCGGCCTCGTATTTCAGGAGCACGGTCAGGGTGTTGTTCATGGTCTGCTCGTCGATGGTCCGCGCGTTGAGGGCCACCAGGGCGCGCGCCCAGTCGAGCGTCTCGCTGATGCTGGGGACCTTGCGCAGGTCCATGTTGCGCAACTGTTGCACCACGGCCACGGCCTGCCGGGCCAGTTCCGGCCGCAGGTCGGGCACCTTCAGGCGCACAATATCAAGTTCCGCATCCAGGTTGGGGTAGCCGACGTAGAGGTAGAGGCAGCGACGCTTGAGCGCTTCGCTCAGTTCGCGGGTGTTGTTGCTGGTCAGGAGGACCATCGGCTGATGCTTGGCGCGAATGGTGCCCAGTTCAGGCACACTGACCTGGAAGTCGCTCAGTACTTCCAGCAAAAAGGCCTCGAACTCGACATCGGCCCGGTCGATCTCGTCGATCAGGAGGACAACCGGCTCGTCGGAGGTCAGCGCCTTCAGCAGCGGCCGGGGCAAGAGGAAGTTCTCCGAGAAGAACACGTCCTCCTCCTGCGCCAGGCGGCTGGCGGCTTCGGCCAGGCTCTGCACATCACCCAGGACGTTGCGCAACGTGTCGCGCAGCAACTGGGTATAGAGCATCTGCTTGGCGTACTCCCACTCATAGAGCGCCTTGCTTTCGTCCAACCCTTCGTAGCACTGTAGCCGGATCAATGGCGCATCCAGCGCCGCCGCCCAGGCCTTGGCCAGTTCCGTCTTGCCGACCCCGGCCGGGCCTTCGGCCAGTACCGGCTTGCACAGCGACTGCGCCAGGTAGACCACGGTGTTGATCTCGTCGGAGGCGATGTACTGCTGTTTGCCCAGTCGCTGGCCCACATCGGCCGTATCTTTGAACATCATACGAATGGTCTCCGTTTTTAACTTGCAGCCGGCCGGAGCCGGATCACGAATCAGCTACTCGACGCGCCCGATTGTATGGACAAACGCGCGGCGCGCAACGGGACATTTGGCCCCTTTTATTCAACGTTCAGATGCCAGTTGCCGCGCCAAATAATACCAGTTGGCAACCTCTCTGAAACCTAGACCTTTGTATAGGGTCATGGCCGCCGTGTTCGTGCGCCATAGACCGATCTCGACCAGCGGCGCGCCCTGGCGGCGGAGGCTGTGCAGCGCGGCCAGCAGCAAAGCGCGGCCGTGCCCTTGCCCCTGGTGGGCGGGGGTCAGGCCGATCGGCTCGACATGGCCGCGGCTGTCGGGCAGCTGCTGGTGCCAGACAACGCCAATAAGCTCGCCGTCGCGCTGGGCGAAGAGCAGGTCTTCGGCGCGGGCCAGCGTCGCCACAACCTCGCCCTCCGTGTAGGGCTGCGACCAGGGGCGGCCGGCGAAGGCCATCTCATAGACGCGGCAGAAGGCGGCGACGGCCTGCGCCCACGGCAGGGTGACGAAGGCCACATCCGGCGCGGCCGGCTCCGGCGGCAGGGCCTCCAGGTCGCCCAACTCCAGCAAACACTCCTCGTGCTCCACGCTGAAACCGCGCTGCAGCAGGAACGTCGCGTTCTCGTTCGCCAGCCGCTCCACGCGGGCGGAGAGCTGCTGCGCGCCCACGGCCGGCGCGGCGGCGACAACGTGGGCCAGCAGCCGCCCGCCCAGCCCCTGCCGCTGCCGCGTCGGGGTCACGCCGCCGGTCAGGTCAAACACGCCCGGCAGCCCGGGCAGCGGGTCGATGGCCGCATAGCCGGCCGGCCGCCGCCCGCGCGCCGCCACCCAGACGCGGCCGCCCAGCGCGACGCGCTCGTCCAGCGCCGTCGTCCAGGCCCGCAACTGCCCGGCCTCGGCCCGGGCAACGGCCGCGTGCAGCGCGAAGAGCGCCGCGGCGTCGTCGGGCTGGTAATCGCGGATGTTGTCGGCCGCGGGGGGCCAGAGCCGGTTGCGCATGCCGGTATTGTAGCGGCTGTTTGACCGCCCGCCCCGGCAATGCTAGAATTCTATCCGTTGCCCTCATCGTCTAGGGGACCAGGACGTAGCCCTTTCAAGGCTAAGACCGGGGTTCGAATCCCCGTGAGGGCATCTATGTGGGGATGTGAAACGGCCAGGTGTTACCTGCGTGTCTCATATCCCTTTTTTGTTCCAGCGGACAGCAAACGTCTACATGTTTGCCTGCCTGAAGGGTTCTTATAGACTTCCATAACGCGTTCATGGAGTTCTGAAGCGCCTTGGAGCAGAATCGCCTGCAATAGTCCTGCCTTATCCCCAAAAATGTAGGTAAAGGGTTCCTACTGCAACGCCAGCCCTAGAAGCAATTTCGACAGCACGGGTCGTTTCGTAACCGTGTTCGACAAACAACTCCAGCCCGGCCTGCAATAACAGGGTTCGGGTTTCGGCCCTGTTCTGCTGACGAGTATTTAGCCCTTGCATACCACCTTTAATGAATATCTTTCAGTAGGCTAGATTCATTACAGAGACAGGGGCGGCTTTTGTCAGGGGCTATTTGGTTCTTAGACACATTCTTGTTTAACGTCATTGCTTGACTCTCTGGAAAGTATCACGTACATTACGTATATACATCATCGGAGGAAATGGGAAAGTGATGGAGCGAACGCAAATCTATCTAACCCGAGAAGAACGCGAAGCATTGAAAAGCATCGCTGAACGGCGCAACCAATCCCAAAGCGAGATCATTCGCGAAGCAGTAGACCGTTATATCGCCGAAAGCATGCGACAAGATCGAAACGAGTTGATGAGAAAAGCTTTTGGAATTTGGGCCGACCGAGACGATCTGCCCGAATTCTTCGAAGAGTTACGGCGGGAATGGAACGAGCGAGACCTGATTGATGAACCATTGGAATCAGTACCTACTGGACAGTGATACCCTGATCGAATACTTGCGCGGCCGTGAACAAGTCCTGGCTTTCTTCAGCAACTTGGTCGGTAATCTGGCAGTGTCTGTTATTACGGTGGCCGAACTATATGCAGGCGTGCGAAATGACAGGGAGCGGCAAATACTGGCCGATTTCCTGGCAATGTTAACAATCATTCCCGTTGATCGCGCGATTGCTGAACGGGGTGGCCTCTATTGCCGTCAGTACAAGCAAAGCCACGGTACTGGCCTAGATGACGCCCTCATCGCTGCCACGGCTGTCACGACTGGGTCAAGGTTAGTGTCTTTCAATCGCCGTCATTTCCCTATGATCACCGATCTAGTAGTTCCCTACGAGAGGTAACCTCCATGCGTCTTGGTCTCATGCTCGGCTACGCGGCCGGCCAAATGCAACTACCCATTGAACTCGTCCAGGAGGCCGACCGCCTGGGCGTCTATGCTGTCTGGACGGCTGAGGCCTATGGCTCCGATGCCGTCTCGCCGCTGGCCTGGCTGGGGGCGCTGACGCAGCGTATCCACCTGGGCACGGCCATCATGCAGATGCCCGGCCGCACGCCGGCCAACGCGGCCATGACGGCCATGACGCTCAATCAGCTATCCAGCGGCCGTTTCCTGATGGGCCTGGGGCTGTCCGGGCCGCAGGTGGTCGAGGGCTGGCACGGCGTCAGCTATGCCCAGCCGTTGGCCCGCACCCGCGAATACGTCAGCATCGTCCGCGACATCTTCCGCCGCGAACGCCCGCTAACCTTCGAGGGCCGCCACTACCAGATTCCCTATCGCGGCGACGACGCCACCGGCCTCGGCAAGCCGCTGAAGAGCACGCTGAAGGCCGACCCCAGCATCCCCATCTACCTGGCCGCCATCGGCCCCAAGAACGTCGAGCTGGCGGCCGAGATCGCCGACGGCTGGCTGCCCATCTTCTTCGCCCCGGAGCAGTACGACACGACCTATCGGCCCCACATCGACGCCGGGCTGGCCAAAGCGGGCAAGAGCATCGACCAGTTCGACATCGCCCCGACCGTCTCCGTGGTCATCAACGACAACCTCGACATCGCCTACAACATGCTCCGGCCGATGCTGGCCCTCTACATCGGCGGCATGGGCGCGCGAGGCAAGAACTTCTACTACGACCTGGCCGTGCGCTACGGCTTCGAGGCCGCGGCGACGGAGATTCAGGACCTCTACCTGGCCGGCGACAAGGGCGCGGCCATGGCCCGCGTGCCGGGCGAACTGATCGACGCCGTGGCCCTCGTCGGCCCCCGCGCGCGCGTCCGCGAACGCCTGGCCGTCTGGCGCAACAGCCCGGTGACGACGCTGAACATGACCGTCTTCGACGTAGAGACGTTGCGGGCTATGGTAGAATTGATGGCGGAGTAAGAACTATGGAAGCGGAACTAGCGACGATCCAGTTACCGGCACAGGCCGACGTTCGCATTGAGATTAGTGTTGCCGCCCATTTGGGCATCACTGCTCAGTCAGCTCAGCGGAAGGTGAGCCGGCTTGTTCTCGAACAGGTGGGCAGTAGCCTCTATGGCGAGACACCCGGTCTCGTCGCCGGATCGCGCTTACTATGGCGCGTGCCGGTATGGGTATCCTCTCCCGTGAGCGGACCAATTGGCCAGGCAGGAGTTGTAGATGTCGACGCCCAAACGGGCGAAGTGCTTTACTCACAAGAGCAACTTGAGTTAATAGGCGAACAAGCCCGTGGCCTTGCTCAACATTCCACACCAGACGCAACTCAAGGTTAGCTGGCGCTTACCCGGTGATCCTGTTTTTGTCGTCGCTCCAAAGAGCGTTACCATCGACGCACTCATGCTCGCTTGGTCGTGGTTCGACTATGCCGCCGCCACCCTAACGCCGGCGAACTAGACTTTGTAAGATGTCCACGGCCGAGACAATCACCAACCGCGAGGCAGAGTGGCTGGCTCGCAACGAGCCAATTGCCATCGACGGCCGCGAGGAGCTGCTGCTCGAACTGATCGCCGCCCTGGCCGCGCTGCGCCCGCTGACCGGCCGGCGCTATAACCAGACCGTCCGCGCCTTCGCCCGGCGCGGCTTGCCGTGGCTGTCCAAGAGCCAGGTGCTCGATGTCTATGAGCGCCTGTGCGCCGGCGGCCGGCTGGCCTTTGACCCCGACTTGCGCACGCACTTGCAGATGAAGCCGATGCGCACACAGGCCGGCGTGGCCGTCGTCACCGTCCTGACCAAGCCCTACCCCTGCCCCGGCCAGTGCGTTTTCTGCCCCACCGACGCGCGCATGCCCAAGAGCTACCTCCACGACGAGCCGGGCGCGCAACGGGCCGAACGCCATGCCTTCGATCCCTACGCCCAAACGGCTTCCCGCCTGCGCTCGCTGGAGACCATCGGCCACCCCACGGGCAAGATTGAATTGCTGGTACTGGGCGGCACGTGGTCGAGCTACCGGCGCGACTATCAGGAGTGGTTCATCAAACGCTGCTTCGACGCGCTCAACGGCTTCGAGGCGGCCGGCCTGCCCGCGGCGCAGGCCGCCAACGCCGTCGGCCTGCGCCGGAACGTCGGCCTCGTCGTCGAGACGCGCCAGGATCACATCGACGTCGAGGAGTTGCGCTGGTTTCGCTATCTGGGCGTCACCAAGGTGCAGGTCGGCATCCAGAGCCTCGACGAGCGCGTGCTGGCCCTCAACCGGCGTGGTCACGACGTGGCCGCCACGCGCAACGCCTTCCGGCTGCTGCGGCTGGCCGGCTTCAAGATCCACGGCCACTGGATGGCCAACCTTCTGGGCGCGACGCCGGCCAGGGACCTGGCCGACTATGCCCGCCTGTGGGCCGACCCCGCCATACGGCCCGACGAACTGAAGCTCTACCCGTGTATGCTGCTGCCCAACGCCGAGCTGCACGACTATTGGCAGCGCGGCGAGTACACGCCCTACAGCGAGGAGGAGCTGATCGACCTGCTGGCCCGCTGTAAGGCCCAGACACCTCGCTACGCCCGCCTGACGCGCATCGTGCGCGACTTTCCGACGACCAACGTCGTCGCCGGCAACAAGAAGGCCAATCTGCGCGAACTGGCCCAGGATAGACTACGCGAAATGGGGACGCCTTGCCGCTGCATCCGTTGCCGCGAGATCCGCCGCGACCCGCTACCAGCCGCTCCCAACCCGCATGATCTGACCTATGACACCGATGCCACGACCGAGCACTTCCTCAGCTTCGACACCGACGCCGACCGGTTGGCCGCCTTCCTGCGCCTCTCCTTGCCGCACCACGACCAGCCGCACCCCTTCCCAGAACTGGCTGGCGTGGCGATGATCCGCGAAGTCCACGTCTACGGCCCGGCGCTCAACCCCGGCGACGACAGCCGCGGCGAGGCGCAGCACAGCGGCCTGGGCGCGGCGCTCATCGCGCGGGCCGCGGCGCTCGCCCGCGCCGGGGGCTACGCGCGCCTGGCCGTCATCAGCGCGGTGGGCACGCGCGAATATTACCGGCGGCTCGGCTTCGCGCCCGACGGTTTGTACATGTCTATGGCGCTGGAATAGCGTTCCTACCGGCTGGCATGGTCCAACAAGACATCTCCCTCTCGCCAATCCCCTCGCCCGACGGCGTGATCGCCGCCGTCAATGGCTGCCTGGCGGAGGCAGAGTTGGCTGTCAGTCTGCGTGGCACCTGGCCCGGGTTCCCTGACAGCACCCACTGGCCCGCCAGACGCGCCGGCCAACGCCAGGTGCTGGAAATCACCTTCCGGCCGGCCGCGAGCCGTCTGGGGCTGTCGGTTCATCCCAGCCGCGCCACGCCGGCACTACGCGCCCGCAGCGAGGCAGCCGTCGCCGGGCGGCTAAGGATGCACCTATGAGCCGTCAAAGGCATCCCTACCGCAGCGTGGCCGCCCGCGACGCGGACAACATCATCCTTCGGCCCGCCCTGCCGGAGGATGCGGCGCAGGTGATCGCCTACATGCGCCGCATCTTCGCTGAGCCGGGGGTCAACCTGATTACCGCGCCCGATGAGTTTAACCCCACGACCGAGAGTGAGGCGCGGCTCATCGCCGACATGAACCGCTCGGCCAACAGCCTCTTTCTGGTGGCCGAGGACGACGGCCGCATCGTCGGCCACCTGACGCTGCAAGGGGGCAAGCGACGCCACGTGCGCCACGCGGCCACGTTGGGCATCACCGTGGCCGAAGAGTGGCGCAACCGCGGCGTGGGCCGGCGGCTGATCACCGACGCCCTCCACTGGGCGCGGGACGGGGGCGTGCTGACGCGCATCGAGCTGTTCGTCTTCACGCGCAACACAAACGCCATCCATCTCTATGAGTCGTGCGGCTTCGAGGTGGAGGGTCGCCGACGCCACTCGACCTTCCGCGACGGCGTATATCTGGATGACTTGTTGATGTCGCTGCTGCTCTAGCGGCCGGCAGCGGGAGCCATGAAGCGAGTGACGCGTGGTTCCCGCAGGGCTATTCCAAAGCCGTCTAGCGCTCATTGACCTGTCAGGTCGGTGCGCCTGGGGTTGACTTTGGAAAAGCCCTGGTGGTTCCCGTCGATCTGTAGACTGTCTTCACATTTCGGGTTAGACTGTTGCTCTCTACCCTCTGAGCCACGTAAGCCAGTCAGATTGGTTGCGACAATATCTTGACAAATACTGGGCAATCTGATATCTTGCCATCATAGCAGCGTCCACGTGGGCGACGCTGCCAATGAGGCTGGCCGAGCACACGAAAGACGGCCAGGCCGGGAGAAGGAGATAGCGGATGACAGCCCAACTCGAGCTCTGGGAAAATAGTCTACTGGCGCAGGCCTACGCCCCGCTGGAAAATCGTCTACGTCATGGCGTCGAACTCGTCGCCGGCAGTGCCCAGTCACGACGGGCCTATGACCGTTGCCGCGAGATTACCCGCGAGCACAGCCGCACCTTCTTCATCGCCTCCAGCCTGATGCGGGCCGAACACCGCCGGGCCATCCAGGCGCTCTATGCCTTCTGCCGCGTCAGTGACGACATCGTCGATCGCAATGACGGCGACAGGCAGGCCGATCTACGCGCCTGGCGGCAGCGCAGCCTCAGCAGCCACCCCGGCAACGACGATCTCGTCGCCCTGGCCTGGGCCGACGCCTGCGCCCGTTACCAGATTCCGCGGCAGTACGCCGAGCAGTTGCTCGACGGCGTCGCCGGTGACCTGGTGGCAACGCGCTATGCCACTTTCGCCGACCTGTCGCGCTACTGCTACGCCGTGGCCTCGACGGTCGGCCTGATGGTCATGCACATTGTCGGCTACGCTGGCAAAGAAGCCATCCCCTACGCCGTCAAGCTGGGCGTAGCGTTGCAGATGACCAACATCCTGCGCGACGTGGCCGAGGACTGGTGCAACGGCCGCCTCTACCTGCCCACCGAAGAGTTGGCCGCCTATGGCCTGAGCGAGGCCGACATCGCCGCCGGCGTTGTTGACGATCGCTGGCGCGCCTTCATGCGCTTCCAGATCGAGCGCACGCGGCAGCTGTTTGCCGAGGCGCTGCCGGGCGTAGCCCTGCTGGGCCGCAGCAGCCGTTTCGCCGTCCAGGCCGCGGCCGAGCTGTACGCCGCGATCCTCGACGATATTGAGGCCCACGACTATGATGTTTTCAGTCGCCGCGCGCGCACGAACGACGGCCGCAAGCTGAGCCTTCTACCGGGCATCTGGCGTCGCGCGCACGCCGCTCGGCCGGAGCTTTTGCAATCTGTGGAGAGGGAGCACGTAAGCAATGAGTAACAAAGTCATCATCATCGGTAGCGGCTTCGGCGCATTGGGCGCGGCCGCCCGGCTGGCCGCGCGCGGCTATGAGGTCGAGGTCTTCGAGAAGCGCGACAAGCCCGGCGGCCGCGCCTATGTCTATGAGCAAGACGGCTTCAAATTCGACGGCGGCCCGACCGTGATCACCGCGCCGTTTATGTTCGACGATATCTTCGCCGCGGCCGGTCGTCGCCGTGAGGAGTATGTCACGTTTCGCGCGCTCGACCCGTTCTACCGCATCTTCGACCATACCGGCCGCTCGTTCGACTACAACGACGACTCGGACTTCATCGACGACCAGATTCGCCACTGGAACCCGGACGACACCGACGGCTACCATCGCTTCATGGACTCGACGAAGGCCATCTTCCAAAAGGGATTTGTCGAGCTGGCCGATCAACCGTTCCTGACCGTGGGCGACATGCTGCGCGTGGCCCCCGACCTGATCCGCTTGCAATCCCACAAGTCGGTCTACAGCTACGTCTCGCAGTTCATCGAGAACGAGTTCCTGCGGCGCTGCTTCACGTTCCATCCGCTGCTCATCGGCGGCAACCCGTTCGATTCGTCGTCGATCTACGCCATGATCCACTACCTGGAACGCGAGTGGGGCATCCACTACGTCATGGGCGGCACGGGCGCGTTGGTCAATGCGCTGGTGCAATTGATCGAAGAGTTGGGCGGCCACTTCCATTACAACAGCGAGGTGGCCGAGATCCTCGTCAACGGCGGCCAAGCCGAGGGCATCCGCCTGGCCGACGGCACGGTTCACCGGGCCGACCACGTCATCTCCAACGCCGACGTGGCCTGGACGTATCTGAACCTCATCCCCAGTCGGGCGCGCGGCCTGCGCAACAGCGACCTGCGCTACCGCAAGCTGACCCGCTACAGCATGTCGCTGGTGGTCATCTACTTCGGCACGAAGAAGCTCTATCGCCACGATGGCAAGCTGGCCCACCACAACATCATCCTCAGCGAGCGCTACCAGGGTCTGCTGGCCGACATCTTCAAGGCCAAGAAGTTGCCGCGCGACTTCTCGCTCTACCTCCACATGCCCACGCTGACCGACCCGTCCATCGCCCCGCCCGGTCATGAAGGTTTCTATGTCCTCGCGCCCGTGCCGCACCTGGGCGCGGATGTCGATTGGGCCACGGCGGCGCAGCCCTACCGCGACGCGATCATGCAGTTCCTGGAAGATAACTACCTGCCCGACCTGCAGGCCAACATTGTCAGCGAGCACATGATCGACCCGCGCCACTTTGAGCAGACGCTCAACAGCCATCTGGGGGCGGCGTTCTCCATCGAGCCGGTGCTGACGCAGTCGGCCTGGTTCCGGCCGCACAACCGCTCCGAGGACATCGATAACCTCTATTTCGTCGGCGCGGGCACGCACCCCGGCGCGGGTGTGCCCGGCGTGCTGTCTTCGTCGAAGATCGCCGAAGACCTGATCGTCGCCGCCGACCGCAAGGCGTCACGCGTTGCCCGGCCGCGGCTGGCGACCAACGTAGGTTGAGATGACTATAGGCTGCCCCCTGCCGGAGGCCGGCCCCGAAACCGGCCTCCACGTCCTGAAGGGTCTGGCGCGAGAGCGCTCGCTGCTGACCGCGCTGGAGATCATGCGCGCGGAGGTCGGCCCGGCCTTTCGCATCACGCTGCCCGGCTTCCAGCCGGCCGTCCTTATCGGGGCGGACAGCAACAAGCAGATCATGGTCTCGCAGCGCGAACACCTGAGTTGGCGCAGCCCGACCGACCCGGTCACCAAGCTGCTGCGCCACGGCGTGCTGGTGGAAGACGGCCAGAGTCACGCCTGCCTGCGTGGCCACATGGAGCCGGTGCTGCTGAAACCGCAGGTCGTCCACCACGTGCCGCGAATGCTGGCCTACACCGACCGCGTGGCGGACGGCTGGGCCGACGGCTCGGTGCAGGACATGCTCGTCGAGATGCGCCGGCTGGCCCTGCTCATCTTCATGGGCACGCTGGTGGATGTCGAGTTCGGCCCCGATATGGAGCGCCTGTGGCGGCCCATCCTGCGCGCCATTAAGTACATCTCGCCCGGCCTGTGGATCGTCCTGCCCAACATGCCCCGCTTCGGCTACCGGGCGGCGCTGGATCAACTGGACGCCTACCTCTACGACCTCGTCCGCCAGCGGCGGGCGCAACTGGCGGCCGCGCCACCGGCCGACACCACCCGCCCGGCCCATGACCTGTTGACCCAACTGGTGCGCGTGCCGGAGATGACCGATGATCTCATCCGCGACCAAATCCTGACCATGCTCATCGCCGGGCACGACACCAGTACGGCCCTGCTGGCCTGGGCGCTGCACCTGCTGAGCGTCCACCCCGACGTGATGGCCCGCGCCCAGGCCGAGGTCGATGCCGTCCTGGGCCACGACGCGCCCACGGCGGCCAATGTCGAACAACTGGAATATCTGGACGCGGTCATCAAGGAAGCCCTGCGCCTCTATCCGCCCATCCACGTCGGCAATCGCATCGTCCGCAACGATACCGTCATCGCCGGCTACGAAATCAGCGCCGGCACACGGCTCATGGCGTCGATCTACCTGACCCACCGCGACGAGCGCTATTGGGACGCGCCGGCCGAGTTCCGGCCCGATCGTTTCGCCCGCGGGGCCGAACGGCCGGCGGCCTTCACCTATGTCCCCTTCGGCGGCGGGCCGCGCGTCTGCATTGGCGCGACCTTCGCTCAGGTGGAGGCCAAGGTCGTCCTGGGGCGCATCCTGCAGCGCTTTGAATTGGCCGACACCGGCCGCAACGTCCACGCCTATATGGGCGCGACACTGGAGCCGCACCCTGGCGTCTTTCTGCGCGTGCGGCGGAGGAGAGCATGACTTACTTCGGTTTCCTGGGCTGGTTTCTTGTCCTGCCCATTGTCGTACTGGCGCTCGTCAGCCTGTGGGATCGACGGCGCGGCCGGCCTCTGCCGGATGCCCTGAGCGCCACACCGCTGTGGCTGGCCATCGCCCTGCACGTGCTCATCGCCCTCATCTACACGACGCCCTGGGACAACTACCTCGTGGCCACGAGCGTGTGGTGGTACAACCCGGAGCTTGTCACCGGCATCACCCTCGGCTGGGTGCCCATCGAGGAGTACACTTTCTTTGTCCTGCAACCCATCCTGGCCGGACTGTGGCTCAGCTTCCTGGCGCGCCGGCTGAAGACCTCGGCCGAGCCGCTGCGGCCGAGGCTGCGCCTCTGGTCGGTGGCCGTCCTGGCCATCATCTGGGTGATCATGCTGGCCCTGCTGCTAGCCGGTGGGCCGGCGTGGAACTACATGGGCCTCATTCTGGTGTGGGCCTTGCCGCCCGTGGCCCTGCAACTATTCTTTGGCGCCGACATCCTGTGGCGTCACCGCCGGTTGCTGCTGTTCAGCATCGGCGTGATGACCCTCTACCTGGCCCTGACCGACTCGCTGGCCATCGGCGGCTGGGGCATCTGGACGATTGACCCGGCCCAGTCGCTTCACCTACTTCTGGGCGGTGTTCTGCCGCTGGAAGAGTTCCTCTTCTTCCTGATGACCAATGTTTTGCTGACCTTCGGTGTCGTCCTGCTGGTGGCCCGCGTCAGCCACGAGCGCTTCGCCGCTCTGCGCCAGTCGCTGCAGAGGCTAACGCAAAAGAAAGAGGTTAACGCAAAGGCGCAAAGAAGCTAAGACGCCAGAAGGCTTTTCTTCTTTGCGTCCTAGCGTCTTTGTGCCTTTGCGTTAAATCTCTTTACGGCAGATTCGTCTCGCCCATCAGCCAGCGATCGACCTCGCGGGCAGCGCCCCGCCCCTCGTGGATGGCCCAGACGACCAGGCTCTGGCCGCGACGGGCGTCGCCGGCGGCGAACACGCCGGGCGCGCCGGTCTGGAAGTGGCCATATGGCGCGGCGATATTGCTGCGGCCGTCCACGCTTGCGCCCAGTTGCGCCGGCAACCCACCCTCCGGCCCCAGAAAGCCCAGGGCCAGGATGACCATCTGCGCCGGCCAGACGCGCTCAGTGCCGGGCACGGGATGGGGCGCGGGCCGGCCGTCGCCGTTGGCCGCCCAGGCCACGTCCACCGTTCGCAGGCCCGTCAGGCGGCCATTCTCCCCCACCAGCGCCACCGTCTGCACGCCGTATGTCCGTGGGTCGGCCCCGAAGACGGCCGCGCTTTCGGCCTGACCATAATCCATCTTGTAGACGCGCGGCCACTGCGGCCAGGGGTTGTCAGCGGCGCGCTCGGCCGGCGGCTGCGGCAGAATCTCGAACTGGACGAGGCTGCGCGCACCGTGGCGCAGCGCCGTGGCCACACAGTCGGTGCCCGTGTCGCCACCCCCGATGATGATGACGTCCTGGCCGGCGGCCGACAGGTAGCCGTCACCAGCGTGGCCGGGGTCGAGCAGGCGGCGCGTGTTGCCGCGCAGGAAGTCCATGGCGAAGTAGACGCCATCCAGCCCGCGGCCGGGCACGCCCAGGTCGCGCGGCCGCGTCGCCCCGGTGCACAGCACGACGGCGTCAAAGTCACGCCGCAGGTCCTCGGCGCTGATGTCCTGGCCCACGGCGACGCCGGTAACGAAGCGGACGCCGCCCGCGCGCAATACGGCGACGCGACGAGCGACCAGGTCCTTGCCCAGCTTCATGTTGGGAATGCCGTACATCAGCAGGCCGCCGGCACGGTCGTCGCGCTCAAAGACAGTCACCTCGTGGCCAACGGTGTTGAGCTGGTCGGCGCAGGCCAGCCCGGCCGGCCCGGAGCCGACAACGGCCACGCGCTGGCCCGTGCGGCGGGCCGGCGCGGCCGGCTGCACCCAGCCCTCCGCGAAGGCGCGGTCGATGATGGCAAATTCGATGCTCTTGATGGTCACCGGCGGGTCGGAGATGCCCAGCGTGCAGGCCGCCTCGCACGGCGCGGGGCAGACCAGGCCCGTGAACTCCGGGAAATTGTTGGTCTTCGACAGCCGATCATACGCCTGCCGCCACAGGCCGCGGTAGATCAGGTCATTCCACTCCGGGATGAGGTTGTTGACGGGGCAACCAGAGGTCATGCCGTTGAGCACCTGCCCATGGTGGCAGAAAGGGATGCCGCAATCCATGCAGCGCGCCGCCTGCGTTTGCAGACGCTCGTCGGGCAAGTGCAGGTGCAGCGGTTGCCAATCACCCAGGCGCTCGGCAATGGGCCGTTCGCCGGGAGCCTCGCGCGGGAAGGTCATGAAACCGGTGAGCTTGCTCATGGCTAGTTGCCCCCCACGCGGGCCAGGTCGCGGCGATTGGCTTCGAAGGCGGCCATAACCGCGGCGTCGCCCGACAGGCCGCGCGCCTCGGCGCTGGCCAGGGCACGCAGCACGCGGCCGTAGTCCTTCGGCAAGACCTTGACGAACCGCGCGCGGGCCACGTCCCACTCGCCCACCAGCCGCCAGGCCACAGTGCTACCAGTGTAGACGGCGTGCTTCCAGACCATGTCGTTGAGTTCGCGGGCGTCGTCGTCGTCCAGAGGCAGCAGATCGACCATATCGGTGTTGCAACGGCCGGCAAAGCTCCCGCCGGCGTCGAGGACGTAGGCGATGCCGCCGGACATGCCCGCGGCGAAGTTGCGCCCCGTCGGCCCCAGCACGGCCACCCGGCCGCCGGTCATGTACTCGCAGCCGTGGTCGCCGATCGCCTCGACGACGGCCACCGCGCCGCTGTTGCGCACGGCGAAGCGCTCCCCGGCCACGCCGCGGATGTAGGCCTCGCCGCTGGTAGCGCCGTAGAAGGCGACGTTGCCGATGATGACGTTGTCCTGGGGTACAAAGACCGTGCCCGCCGGCGGCTTGACGATGAGCTTGCCGCCCGATAATCCCTTGGCGACGTAGTCGTTGGCGTCCCCCTCCAGGGTGAAGGTGACGCCCGGCGGCAAAAAGGCGGCGAAGCTCTGCCCGGCCGATCCCTGGAACGTCAACCGGATGGTGTCCTCCGGCAACCCCTCCGGCCCGTGGCGGCGGACGATCTCGCCGGCCAGGAGCGTGCCCACGGTGCGGTGGATGTTGCGGATGGGCAGCGTGGCCGCGACGGGCGCGCCGTCCTCCAGCGCCGGGGTGCACAGGCCGAGCAGCGTCGTCCAGTCGAGACTGTGTTCCAGACCGTGGTCTTGCGCCTGCGTACAGGTGCGGCCAACCTCCGGCCCCGCGTCTGGCCGGTAGAGTAGCGCCGACAGGTCGAGTTTGCTGGCTTTGTGGTGGGCCAACTCCTCGCGCACGGCCAACAGGTCGGTGCGGCCGACCAGCTCATCGACCGAGCGCACGCCCAGCGCGGCCATGTGCTCGCGCACATCCTCGGCAATGAAGCGCATGAAGTTGACCACATCCTCCGGCTTGCCGGCAAAGCGGCGGCGCAGCTCCGGGTTCTGCGTGGCCACGCCGACCGGGCAGGTGTCCAGGTGGCAGACGCGCATCATGATGCAGCCCATCGCTACCAGCGGGCCGGTGGCGAAACCGAACTCCTCCGCCCCCAGCAGCGCGGCGATGACCACGTCGCGGCCGGTCTTCAACTGGCCGTCCGTCTCCAGGCGCACGCGGCTGCGCAGATTGTTGAGCACCAGCGTCTGGTGCGTCTCGGCCAGGCCCAGCTCCCACGGCAGCCCGGCGTGCTTGATGCTCGACACCGGCGACGCACCCGTGCCGCCGTCGTGGCCGCTGATGAGGATGACATCGGCGTGCCCCTTGGCCACGCCCGCGGCGATGGTGCCGACGCCGACCTCGGAGACGAGCTTGACGTTGATACGCGCCGCCGGGTTGGCGTTCTTGAGATCGTAGATGAGCTGGGCCAGGTCTTCGATGGAATAGATGTCGTGATGGGGGGGTGGCGAGATAAGACCAACGCCCGGCGTCGAATAGCGCACGCGGGCGATCCACGGGTAGACCTTGTGGCCGGGCAACTGGCCGCCCTCGCCCGGCTTGGCTCCCTGGGCCATCTTGATTTGAATCTCCTGGGCGTGGCTCAGGTAGTCGATGGTGACGCCGAAGCGGCCGCTGGCCACCTGCTTGATGGCGCTCGCGCGCGAGTCGCCGTCGGGGTCGGGGACGTAGCGAGCCGGGTCCTCGCCGCCTTCGCCGGTGTTGCTCTTGCCGCCGACGCGGTTCATGGCGATGGCCAACGTTTCGTGGGCCTCCTGGCTGATGGAGCCGTAGGACATGGCCCCCGTCTTGAAGCGGCGCAGGATGGCTTCGGCCGGCTCCACCTCGTCCAGCGGCACGGGCGTGGGCGCGAACCGGAACTCCAGCAGCGCCCGCAGCGTGGCCAGGTGCGTCTCGCGGGCGTGTACCTCGTCGGCATAGTGCTTGTAGGCGCGATAGTCGCCGCTGCGGACGGCATGTTGCAGCTTGTGGATGGTGGACGGGTTGAACAGGTGGAACTCGCCACCGCTGCGGTACTGATAACGGCCGCCGGCCTCCAGCGTATGACCATTGGCGGGGCGCCCCGGATAAGCTGCGGCGTGGCGCTGCGCCACCTCGGCGGCCAGCACAGCCATGTCGGCCCCCTCGATGCGCGTTGGCGTGCCGCTGAAGTAGCGATCGACGACGGCGCGGCTGAGGCCCAGCGCCTCGAAGATCTGCGCCCCGTGGTAGCTCTGTACCGTGCTGATGCCCATCTTGGAGATGGTCTTGATCACGCCCTTGGCCGCGGCCTTCAGGTACTTGGCCGCGGCCGTCTCGTACTCCACGTCCAGCAATCGCCTGGCGATCAGGTCGTGGAGCGTCTCGAAGGCCAGGTAAGGGTTGACCGCGTCGGCCCCGTAGCCGACCAGGCAGGCGTAGTGATGCACTTCGCGCGGCTCGCCCGACTCGACCAGCAGGCTGACCCGCGTCCGTGTGCCGGCGGCGATGAGATGCTGGTGCAGCCCGGAGACGGCCAGCAGCGCCGGGATGGGCGCACGCGCACGGCCGACGCCCCGGTCGGACAGGATGAGCAGGTTCGCGCCCGCGGCCACAGCGGCGTCGGCAGTGGCGCACAGTTCAGCCAGCGCCGCCGTCAGCGCCGCGCCGTCGCCCCCGGCGGGGTAGAGGATGGGTAGCGTCGCCGCCCGGAAACCGGAGATACGGAGCGCGCGCAGCCTGGCCAGATCGGCGTTGGTCAGCAATGGCGACGGGATGCGAATGCGGCGACAATCCTCCGGTTCTGGATTCAGCAAATCCCCCTCCGCGCCGAGCAGCATTGTGCTGCTGGTGACCAGTTCCTCGCGCAGGGCGTCGATGGGTGGGTTGGTGACCTGGGCAAACAGCTGGCGGAAGTAGTTGTAGAGCAGCTGCGGCCGCTCCGACAGCACCGCCACGGGCGTGTCGTCGCCCATCGAGCCGAGCGGCTCAACGCCGTCGCGGGCCATGGGAGCCATGATCAGGCGCAGGTCCTCGAAGGTGTAGCCGAAGGCGTGCTGGCGGGCGGTGATGGTATTGTGGTCGGGGGCGGGTTCGTCCGCGGCCGCGGGCAGCGTCTCCAGCGGTCGCAGGTGCTCCGCCAGCCAGTCGCCGTAGGGCCGGGACGCGGCGACGCTTTCCTTCAACTCTTCGTCGGCGACTATGCGGCCGGCAATGGTGTCCACCAGCAGCGTGCGCCCCGGCTGCAAGCGCCCTTTGTGCAACACCTGCCCCGGTGCAATGTCGAGCACGCCTACCTCCGAGGCCATGATGACCCGGTCGTCGGCGGTGACGGTGTAGCGCGCCGGCCGCAGCCCATTGCGGTCGAGCGCCGCGCCGACAATTGCGCCGTCGCTGAAGACAATCGCCGCCGGGCCGTCCCACGGCTCCATCAGGGCGCTGTGATAGGCGTAGAAGGCGCGCCGGGCCGCGCTCATGCCGGCGTCCTTCTCCCACGGTTCGGGGATCATCATCATGAGCGCCTCCGGCAGAGAGCGGCCGGCCAGCACCAGGAACTCCAGGGCGTTGTCGAACATGGCCGAGTCAGCGCCATCCTCGTCGATGACGGGCAATACTCGGGCCAGGTCTGGGCCAAAAGCGGCCGAGTGGAAGCGCGCCTGGCGGGCCTTGATAGCGTTGACATTGCCCCGGATGGTGTTGATCTCGCCGTTGTGGGCCAGGATGCGGTTGGGATGGGCGCGTTTCCAGGCGGGGAAGGTGTTGGTCGAAAAGCGCGAATGGACGAGGGCGATGGCCGAATCGAAGCGCGGGTCAGACAGGTCAGGGAAGTAGCCGCGCAACTGCTCGGCCAGGAGCATGCCCTTGTAGACCAACGTGCGAGTTGACAGGCTGGCCACATAGAAGGCCGGCGAGTCGATGGCCCGCTCCGCCAACCGGCGCAGGACGAAGAGCGCCCGTTCGAAGGCCAACCCGTCGCCGGTCGCGGCCGCCGGGCCGCGGCCGATGAACACCTGGCGCATAACTGGCTCGCTGGCAACGGCCGTGGCCCCCAGGGCGCGGTTGTCGGCCGGCACGTCGCGCCAGCCCAGCAGCGCGTGCCCCTCGGCGGCGGCGAGAGTGGCCAGCTGCCGCTCGCAGACCGCGCGCGCCGCCGGGTCGCGGGGCAGAAAGAGCATACCGACGCCGTATTCGCCTGGCGGCGGCAGACGAAAACCGAGGCGGGCGGCCTCGGCGGCGAAAAAGGTATGGGGAAGTTGGGTGAGGATGCCGGCGCCGTCGCCGGTGTTCGGCTCAGAGCCACGCGCGCCGCGGTGGCTGAGGTTTTCCAGCACCGTCAGCGCGTCGGCAACGATGACATGCGACCGCTGGCCCTTCACATGAGCGACAAAGCCCGTGCCACAGGCATCGTGTTCATGGCGCGGATCGTACAGGCCTTGCTGGGCAGGCCCTTCGCCGGCGGCCGTTGGCTGTTCCGGCGGTTGCTGTCCACTCTTGCGCCTCTGGGAACGCCCCATTGTCTTTTCCTCCTGGTCCGGTTGTCGCCACGCGGCGACCTGGGCATTCACGGCGAACGCCGCGGCCAGCTTTTAATGTGCAAAATGCGTCACCTTCTCAGGCGACGCCGTGTGTTCGATGCCAAGTGTACCCCGCCGGCGCTCGCCCTTGTTCGGGCAGTTTGCACGAAACCGTTCCCTGAACTTTAGGATTTTTGGCCGTTTTGCGGCGGCGCGTCATCGGGTATGATTCATGCTTGTGGTGATTGGTGGCCCTGAGTCACCGATAACAGAATCATTATTTTGGGCCAGGACGCCTCTCAACCCGCTGCTTGCGGGCTGACGAGGCGTTTTTTCGTTATGAAGCGACAAAGGGCCGGCAGGCATATAAGGAGGAACTGGATGAAGTGGACTGGGCAGGCACGACACAAGCACGCCAGCCTCACTTGGCCTATAATGACCGGATCTGTGCCGGGGAGATGAGTGGGAGCCACGGCCATTTGTCTGTCGGCTGCGCGAAATGACGCCGGGCCTGGCCCAATCCAGCCCACCTGGGCGGCCGGGCCATCACCTACATTTACCTTTCAATTGCGGAGGAACAAAAACCATGACACCTAGCGATGTAGAAAAACTGATCGCCGAACGCGCGCTCGAAGTAGTCGATGTGAAGTTCACCGACCTCTTCGGGCAGTGGCAGCACTTCTCGTTACCCATCGAGGCATTCAGCATCGAAGGCGCCTTCGAGGAGGGACTGGGCTTTGACGGCTCCTCTATCCGGGGCTTCCAGAGCATCGAGTCGAGCGACATGATCCTGATCTGCGATCCCAACACAGCCATCGTCGATCCCATCTGCGCCGCGCCAACGCTGAGCCTCATCGGCGATGTCTACGACCCGGTCTCCCGTAAACCCTATTCGCGTGACCCGCGCCACGTGGCGCGCAAGGCGGGCGAGTACCTGAAGAGCACTGGCATCGCCGACACGGCCTACTTCGGCCCGGAGGCGGAATTTTTCGTCTTCGACAAGGTGATGTATTCGGCCGGCGAGTATTCCGCCGCCTATCAGGTGGATAGCGTCGAAGGGCCGTGGAATTCGGGCATCTTCGGCTTCGGCCACTCCGTGCCCCACAAGCGCGGCTACTTCCCCGTGGCCCCGTTCGACACGCTGCAAGACTTGCGCTCGGAGATGGTGCGCGAGTTGATCAATGCCGGCGTACCCATCGAGCTGCATCACCACGAAGTCGGCACGGCCGGCCAGTGCGAGATCGATATGCACTTCGACACGCTGCTGAAGATGGCCGACAACGTGCAGCTATACAAGTACATCGTCAAGAATGTGGCCCAGCGCAACGGCAAGACGGTTACCTTCATGCCCAAGCCCATCTACGCCGACAATGGCTCCGGCATGCACACCCACCAGAGCCTGTGGAAAGACGGCCAGCCGCTGTTCTATGATGAGAACGGCTACGCCGGCCTGAGCCAGATGGCCAAATGGTACATCGGCGGCATCCTGAAGCACATCAACGCCCTGCTGGCCATCTGCGCGCCGACGACCAACTCCTACCGTCGCCTTGTGCCCGGCTACGAGGCCCCTGTCGTCATCGCTTACTCGGCCCGCAACCGCTCGGCGGCCGTGCGCATCCCGATGTATTCCAAGTCGCCCAAAGCCAAGCGCATCGAGTTCCGCTGCCCCGACCCGGCGGCCAACCCCTACCTGGCCTTCGCCGCCTGTCTCATGGCCGGCCTGGACGGCATCAAGAACCAGATCGATCCCGGCGACCCGGCCGAGACGGATCTGTTTGACGAGGAGAACATCAACAAGGTGACGATGACCGTCGGCAAGCTGAATGAGGCCCTGGACGCGCTGGTGGCCGACCACGCCTTCCTGCTGGAGGGCGGCGTCTTCACCGAGGACGTATTGGAAACCTACATGAGCTACAAACACGAGACGGAGATCGGCCCGGTTAGCCTGCGGCCGCACCCCTACGAGTTCTTGCTCTACTACGGCGTCTAGTTCGACGCCCCGTTTAACCCGGCCAAACGAAAAAGCCCCTGCCTGCGCGGGGGCTTTTTGGTGCCGGTGGATCGTGGGCCTACGGGCCGGCCACCGTGTGGAAACTCCACGTGTACGTCTGCCCGTTGGCGTCAATGCGCACCGTGTAGGTCGAATCGAGCAACAGCGGCTCCTGCGGGATGATCACGACGGCGTCGCGCTGGTCAAGGATCGTCCGCGCCGAACGTTGTCGAAATTCGTTGGGGTGGGTGAAGGTCGTCTCATCGAACCAGCAGTGGGCCTGGTATTGGCCGTCACGGGCCAGCGAGGTCGCCGTGACATGGGGGACAAGGCGGCCGTCGCCCAGTTGCAGGATGATGGGCGCGCCGGTGGGCTGCTGGTAGCCGGGGCAAGTGCTGAGCGCTTCGGGAAATTCGGGCAGCGAATAGCGCAGCACCCACGTGCTTGCGCCGTCGCCGGGGTAGCGGATGGGATAAACCACGCCAGGCGGCAACGGCCCCAGGCCGCGGCGCACATCCAGCGTCGCCGTCACTTGTAACAGGCTATCCGGCGCGCGGTACTCGGCAAAGCCAGTGACGGCCAGCTGCGGGTCGATGATGGGCAAGGCGTGGAACGGAGCCGACATCCAGTAGTTGAACGCCCATTGAAACGGCGCTGAGCTGCTGTAGCCGGCGGCGATGTTGCCGTTTTCGGCCGCGGCCGTGCCGGCCCGGCTGAAGTAGGGACTGTTGACATCCTGACTGTGACTCAGATCGCCGGTGTAGGCCATATAGCGACTGTGTTCGTAGGCGTCCAGCGACCAGGCCGTATTCTCCAGCAGAGGCGGCACGCCGGCCGAGGCGCGGAAGCGGTTGACGAATTGCAGCCAGTCTGTGCCCACAGCCTCGATGGTCGGCGAAGCGACCGGCGCCGCGGTCGGCGCGGTGGTTGGCGTAGGCGAGGGAGTCGCCGCCGGTTCCCCGGCCGTGGTTGTCGGCGTGTCGGTGGGCGTGGACGAGGGGGCGACTGTGCGCGTCGGCGCGGCCGTGGCCGGGCGCGTGGCGACGAGGGGGCCAGGGCGGCGCGTGGGGGTGGCGTTGCCGGCCGTTGGGGCGGCCGTCGCCGACGGCTCGACCGACGCCAACGCAGTGGGCGGCGTCGCCGGCCCCGCGGCCAGGTTGCGCCACCACAATCCCAGCAATAGGCCATTGCCCAGCAGCGATAGGATCAGCAATAGTCCGACAATCTGGCGTCTGGTCATTTTCCTTTGCTCGTGTTGATGTGCCTGCTGCTGAGCTGCCGCCAACGCGGCCGCCTGCGCGCAATAGCGGAGTATTATACTCAGTCCTTGCTCGGCGCAAAGTCCCATCTTCTCTGGGTCAGGACAGCCACACGTTGGGGGAGATGACCCACAACTTCAGGCGCACAAGCGCGTCTCTCGTCGGCGTGCCTCTAACCCAGCCGCGGCCGATGCTCCACGTAGCCGGCGACGTGGCCAGGCCCTATAATCCCCGCTGTGGACAGCACACCGGCCACCATCGACCCCGCCCGCTCGCTCGCCGCCCTGCGGGAGATCGCTCGCTCGCTCAGTTCCGCCTGGGACCTGGACACGACGCTCGCTCTCATCGCCCGCAAGACGACGGAGATGATGGCCGTCGATTCCTGCACCATCTACATGCTCGACGCCGACGACGTCACCCTGCGGCTGCGAGCCAGCACGGGCCTGGCGCGTGAGGCGCTTGGCCTGGCCACGTTGCAGGTCGGCGAGGGGATGACCGGCCACGCCGTCAAGGAGAACCGGCCCGTCTATGCCGCCGACGCGCAGCACGACCCGCACTTCAAGTGGCTGGCGGGCACGGAGGAGTGGCGCTTCCGTTCGCTGCTGGCCGTGCCGCTGGTGCTCGAAGACCGGCCCATCGGCGCGCTGAACGTGCAGACGGCCGCCCCGCGCAATTACGCCGCCGGGGAGATCGACATGCTGGCCCTCCTGGGCGATCTGGCCGCCGGGGCGCTGGTGAAGGCCCGTCTCTATGACCGTCAGCGCCGCCAACTGGACGAGCTGCGGGCGCTGGCCGCGGTCAGCGAGGCGGTCACCTCGCCGCAGTACCTCGACGAAATCCTCGAAGTTGTCACCCAACTGGCGGCGCAAATGGCCGGGGCGACGGCCTGCACCATCTACCTGCTGGAGCCAACCGACGGCGACGCGACCGCGCCCGTCTTCGCCAACCCCAGCGGCGCGCCCCTGCCCGACGAGGCCGCGCTGGCCACGGTCGTCGCCACAGGGCGGCCGTTCAGCGCCCCGCGACTGCCGGCCGCCAGCGACGCGGCACTGCTGGCCGTCCCGCTGACCGTTCACGAACGCGTCATCGGCGTGTTGGCCTGCCTGGCCCCATCCGACCACGCCTTCAGCGAGAGCCAGCGCACGCTGCTGACGACGCTGGCCAACCAGACCGCCCTGGCCATCGAGAACGCCCGCCTGGTCAGCAGCGCCGCCGTCGTCCGCGAGATGCACCATCGCATCAAGAACAATCTCCAGACGGTGGCCATGCTCATGCAACTGCAGCTGCCCGACGCCGACCGGCTGGACACGCGCGGCGTGCTATTGACCAACATCCACCGTATCCGCAGCATCGCCGCCGTCCACGAAATCCTGTCAGAGCAGGGCTTCCGGCTGGTCAATGTCCGGGCGGTGCTGGAGCGCATCGCGCGGACGACACTGGGCGGCATGCCCCGGCCCGATCAGGCCATCGACATCACCGTTCGGGGCGACAACGTGCAGCTGCCCAGCCGGGCGGCCACGGCGCTGGCCGTCGTCGTCAATGAACTGGTGCAGAACAGCCTGGAGCACGCCTTCGTCGGCCGCGCCGCGGGCCGCATCGACATCTCCCTGGCCCGCACGCCCGATGCGGTGCTGGTCGTCGTCCGCGACGACGGCGTGGGCCTGCCCAGCGAGATGGCCCACAGCCTGGGCCTGGAGATCGCCGCGGCGCTGGTGGCCGACGACCTGCGCGGCGAGCTACAATTCGTGCGGCCGCCGGCTGGCGCGGAGGTGCGCATCCGGTTGCCGCGAACGCAAGAAAGGGATTAGGGGCCAGGTCCCAGGAACCAGGAAAGAGGCCATGATCCCTGGAACCTGGCCCCTACATCGAGAAGTTTGATGCTGATACTCATCGCCGAAGACGAATCGCTCATCCGGCTGGGTCTGAAGTCCATGCTGGAGGGCCTGGGGCATGCGGTCATCGCCGCGTCGAACGGCCGCGAGGCCGTCCGCCTGGCCGACCGCCAGCGGCCCGACCTGGCCATTCTCGACATCCGCATGCCCTACACCGACGGCCTGCAGGCGGCGCGGGCCATCGCCGCCGCCCGGCCGTTGCCCATCCTGCTGCTGACCGCCTATAGCGACGCCGGTCTCGTCGATCGGGCCAGCGACCTGCCCATCCACGGCTACCTGGTCAAGCCCATTCTGCCGGAGGAACTGGGCGCGGCCATCACCGTGGCTGCCAAGCGCTTCGCGGAGAGCCAGGCCCTGGCCGAGCGCCTGGCCCAGCTGGAGGCCGACCTGGCCGCGCGCAAGCTCATTGACCGGGCCAAGGGGCGGTTGATGCAGAACGGGCTGAGCGAGGAAGATGCCTACCGGGCCATTCAGGAGCGCGCCCGCCGCAACCGGCAGACGCTGGCCGCCGCGGCCGAGGCCGTGTTGCGCCGGCCCGACGACAACTAGCGCCGGCGTGCCTGCCGGTCTCCGGCCTATACATCAGCGCGCATCCCCAACGGCTGCCAGCCGCTAACGAGCGCCAGCAGACTCTCGGCCAGTTCGTAACCCTGGCGCACAAACGCGTCCGTGTAGCCGTACTTCGCGGCCGCTTCGGCAAACTCGTCCTGATCGACGATCTGGGCTGCCTCCCCGGCCGATTGGACGACATCCAGTTCGTGGTCGATAAAGCGGACTTCGTCGTCGTTGACTTCGACGGGGCTACTGATGTTGATGTACAGCTCGTGCAGGCGGCCGTCCGGTTGATAGACTTCCAGCAGATCGTGTCGCCGGCCAGGCCAGTAATAGCTGCGGATGGCCCAGGGCTGATCGTAGACGGCGTGGGGGAAGCGCTCGGGGTTGTGAAAGACGGGCGTGCCGGCGGGCGTCCAGGTGACGATGCACTCCGGCGTTGCGCTCTCGACCGTGGTCTGCCACCAGCGATGCACGCTCCCGTCGGCCTTGAAGGACCGCACCCAGATCGTGTCGCCCGGTTTCACGGCAGGCGTCCGCAGAGCTGCAACGCCCTGAGCGCCTCGATGGTGACGTGGACGCTGTTCTCGATGCCCTCGTCGCTGGGCCAGTGGCCCTCCGGCAGGCGCAGGGCCAGCAGCCGGTCGAGCGCGGCGCGGATGGCCGCGCCGGCCACGGGCACGCCCCCTTCGCGCAGGGCGATGATCATCCAGGCCACGTTGCCCGCCGACAGGCCCTCTACCTGCGTCGCCAGATAGCCGAGCGTCCTGTTGGCTTCGTCCACCAGGCCGCGCTGTTGCCACAGGGCCGCCGACAGCCAGTGGGCCTGCAGAAACGACGGCAGTTCGCCGTTCTCGCGCACATGGTAGCTCAGGTAGGCGGCCGCGTCGCGGGCGGCCGTGGGCACCATGCCCGTCACCGCCGTCCAGAAGCCGCAGTTGGCCGTCAGGTAAAGGCGCGCGGCGGTGTCGCCCGGCTGCGCCCAGGGCGGCGCGGCCGTGGCTACCTCTTCCTCCTCTTCCCAATAGCCGTCAGCGCGCTGTCGCTCGGCCAGAAAGCGCACGGCGTCGATGAACAGCGGCGAACGACGGTCAAAGCCCAACTGGTCGGCCAGGGTCAGTTGAAAGCAGGTGGCATCAACGGAGCTATAGTCCGGGGCCCAGAGCGGCGACCAGCCGCCGTCACTGCGCTGGGCGCGCTCGAAGGCCTCGCGCAGGTCGGCCGGGGCGGCATCACCTTCTAACAGGTAGCGCAGGCGCGCCAGTTCGGCGGCCGTGCCGCGCTCGCGCACATAGGCCAGGGCGGGTTCCAGATCGAAAGGTTTCATAGGCTATAGGACAACGCCGCTGGGATCGTTGCCAGCCTCGACAATGGCCCGGCGCACGTCCACGCGGCTCAACAGAAGCAGACCGACGATGAAGAAAACGATCAGGGCCACAATGGCGATGCGCTGGTTGCCGGTGATCTGCACCGCCAGGGCGAAAACGAACGTACCGATCCACGATGTGCCCCGCTCGCTGATCTCATAGAAGCCGAAGTACTCGGCCTCGTGCTCGCCGGGGATCATCTGCGAGAACAGTGACCGGCTGAGCGCCTGTGACCCGCCCAGCACCAGGGCCAGCGGCACGCCCAGAATAAAGAGCTGCACCGTGTTGACCAGGAAGGCGTAGGCGTAAATGACGACACCCGACCAGATGACGAGGCTGAGCATGATCGCACGCTTGGCGCCCATGCGTTCGGCCAGCTTGCCGAACAGCAGCGCCCCACCAAAGGCCACGAACTGGATCATCAGCACCAGGATGAGCACCGTCTGGGTATCAACGCCCAGCTCGCTGGTGGCGAAGGCCGCGGCGACAACGATCACTGTCTGGATGCCGTCGTTGTAGATGAGGTAGGCGATCAGGTAGCGCAGGGTCATGGGGTACTCGCGCCATAGGCTGCCCAGGGTTGTCACAACCTGTCGCATGCTGTGGCGGAACAGGTTCGTTGCCGGTCGTTGCCGGGCGGCGGCGCGCTTCACCAGGCGGCGGCGCGGGTAGAGGAAGGTGAACACCAGCCACCACACGCCCGCGCCGGCCAGGCTGAGGCGCACGGCCAGCGCCGTGTCGTCCATGACCACCAGCAGAATCAGGTTGAGCAGCAGGTATAGCCCACCGCCCAGATAGCCCAGCGCCCAGCCCTTGGAGCTAACCTCGTCGCGGCGGTCGGGCGAGACGATCTGGGGCAGGAAGCTGTTGTAGAAGACAATGGCCGCGCCGAAGCACAGGTTGGCAACGATGAGCAGCAGGCTGCCCAGGGCGACGGCTCCGCCTGTGCCGGCCAGCGGCATGTCGGCGGAGATGAAGAAGAGCAGGATGGTGGCCACCGCGCCGGTGTAGGCAAAGGCCAGCAACATGCGCTTCTTGAGGGCCGTGTAGTCAGCGATGGCCCCCAGCAGCGGCAGGAAGACGACCTGCAAGATGACCGAGAGCGACACGGCAAAGGGATAGATGGCCCCCGGCTGGACGGTTGCGCCCAGGAAGCGGAACGGCTCAGCGGCCGACTCGGCTAGTGACTGGATGTACGGCCCCAATAGGGCGGTGACGACTGTGGTGCTGAAGGCTGAGTTGGCCCAGTCGTACATCATCCAGCCGGTAATCTCGCGCTTATCGTTCAACGGTACCCTCCCAGGCAGCGAACAAATGGGACGATGGCGTCGCCAAGATTGCCATCGTCCCTGATAAGACCTGTTATACCGACGGCAACGGATGGATTATGCCTTCATGCACGCCGGGCGACAATTACGGCTCCGGCAGCGTCTCCTGGGGGGCCAGAAAAGCCGGACGACAAGGGTTGTAGTCGTTGCCGATGACTACACGGTAGTTGGTCGCGCTCTCCGCGCCGGATAGCTGGATGTTGTCGCGGGGCATGCCCATCACCCAGGCGAACAGCCAGTCGTAGGAGCCTTTGAAATTGTCACCGAAGTAGGTCATCTCGCTCGTGGCCTGTGGCTCGCGCGTCTCGCCCATCACCGGTACAAAGCCGTACCAGGCCAGGTTATCGGCCGCCAACAATCCCTGGGCAGGATATTGGCTGGCATTGATGATTTCGACCGTAATAGGTGCGCGGTTGGCCCGATTGAGCGCCGGCGGCAGCAGCAGGCGGCGGAAGGTGTCGTACATCATGTTGTCGCCTTCCCAGATGGGCAGCTGCACTGCCGCGCCGGTGTCGGGAACCGTCCAGGCTTGCATCTTGCCCGCCAGATAGAGGTGCTGCACGCCGTTATCGCGCACGGACGAGGCCATCGACGCCAGCTGCAAGATACGGCCGATGTCCATGTCCGTCTCGACCACCTCTCGGAACGTGCTCCACAGTTCCGGCGCTTTGGCCACCAGACCCAGATCGATGCTCTGGTTGAGCATGGCCTGGAGGAGTTGTTGCTGGCGGCGGCCGCGGTCAAAGTCGTTGGTCGTCAGGCGCGAGCGGGCAAACCAGAGGGCCAGATCGCCGTCCATCTGGTGAATGCCCGCCTCCAGCCGGAACTGTTCCCAGTTCTCCTCCAGCGTCGGGTCCAACTCCGGCGAGATGAGCCGCCAGTCTTGCAACGGGCAACTGACGGCCATCGTTACCCCGCCCAACAGATCGACGATGCGCTTGAAGCCGTCGAAATCGACCTGGGCGTGATAGTGAATGGGGATGCCGAAGTTGTAGAGGATCGTCTGCTCCAGCAGATCGACCCCGCCCAGGTTCACGGCCGTATTCAGCCGGCCCATGATGCGGTTGGGCATGTAGACGTACAGGTCGCGCGGCAGCGAGATCATCGAGGCCGTCTGCGCCTCGCGGTTGATGGAGACGATGATCATCGTGTCCGTGCGCGCGTCGCTGCCGTCGGCGTTCTGGTCCTTGCCCAGCAGGAGGATGTTGGTCGTGCCCGGCGGCAGATCGAAGACGGGTACGGGCGAGGGGATGGCGGTCGGTGGCGTGGGCACGCCCTCGCGCATGGAGCCGGTGATGTTCAGCGCCGGCGTGGGGTTGAGCTGAGGCACGCTGGTGGGCGTGGCCGTGGGTTGGGGCGTGGCCGTGGCCGGCGCGGTGGCCGACGGCCGGGGCGTGTTGCTGCCGGCGGGCTTGGCCGTCGCGGCCGGCGTATCAGACGCGGCTGGCGACGGGCTGACGGTTGGCTCCAGAGTGGGGGTGTCGGTGGCTGCGGTCGTGGGCGCGGCCGTGCCCGTGGGGAAAGGCGTCACTTGCGCTACCGGTGTGCCCCCGCCACAGGCGGCCAGCGTCAGGCCAAGGAACAGCGCCGCCATGAGCGACGCCAGACGCAAAAGTCCATTACGGTTCATAGTTCGGTTCGACGAGGGCGATCGGGTCTAGAGTTTCTCGCCAAAATACGGATTGAGACGCACGAAGACCCCATAACCGATAAAGAAAACGATGATCGATGTCACCAGGGTACGCACCAGGTAGGCCGCGTTCATGCCCACGGGGCCGTCGCTGCCATAGGTTCCCCACAGCACGGTGCGATAGCCGTCGATGATCGAGGCCATCGGGTTGATCCAGCGCATGACCTGGGCCGGGTTGAAGGTGACGCCCAGCACGGTAGCCGTCGGGCCAAACATCTCCAGCGAGTAGAATACCGGCGTCATGAAAAACCAGGCCAGCAGCACAACCTCCAGGATCATCAGCACATCGCCGTAGAAGACAGTCAGGCTGCCGAGCAATAGACCCAGCCCTAGCGTGAAGATGAGTTGGGTCAGCAACAACACCGGCACCCACAGGGCGTGGACCGTCAGACCGATGCCCAGCAAATACAGAAAAATGACCAGCACGGCGAAGGCGAACAGGAAGTTGACCAGGTTCGACAGTAGCGCCGAGGCCGGCAGCAGTTCGCGTGGGAAGTAGACCTTCTTCACCAGCGCCGAGTTGCCCGTGATCGAGGTCGTGCCGCTGGTCAGCGCGCCACTGAAAAAGTTCCACGGGATCAGCCCAACCAGCACAAAGACGGGGTACTGCCGGATCGTGTTGTTGGCCATCACCGTGAACAGGACGGTGAAGACGATCATCAGGAACAGCGGGTTGAGGATGCTCCAGAGGATGCCCAGCACCGAGTTCTTGTAGCGCGCCTTCAGATCGCGGACGACCAGGTTACGCAACAAATAATGGTAGTGGCCCAAAGCCCGCAGCTTATCGACGAGGATTTCGCGCCAGTTGCTCCAACGGCGGTCGGCGTCGTAGATGTAGACCGGTTTGTCGCCACCGCTTTCGGGTCGGCTGTTTACGCTCATCCGCAGTATTGTCTCCCGTTGCCGTTGCCGGGCAACGAAGCCGGATTATAGCGCGTTTAGGCGATTTGCCACGTCAGCGGTCTTGCCCTTGGGCCAGGCGCGCGTAGAGCGCCAGCAGCCGCTCGCTGTGGTCGGCCAGCGTGGGCACGGGACGAATGCCGGCGCGCAGCGCGGCCAGCCGCTCCGGCCGCTCGCTCAGCGACAGCAGAATGCCGGCCAGCGCGGCCTCGTCCCCCGGCGGGAACAGCAACCCGTCGACGCCGTCGCGCACCACCTCGGCCATAACGCCGATGTCTGAGGCCACCACGGGCACGCCGGCGGCGAATGCCTCGTGGGTGACGATGGAGTAGGTCTCGTACCACAACGTCGGCACGACGAGCACGTCCAGTTCCCCCAACGCCCGCCAGAGCGCCGGGCGCGGCAGGCGACCGGGGAAGCGGATGCCAGGGTGGACGGCCGCGGCCCGCAAGCCGGCAGTGTAGTCGGGGAAGGCATCGGGATCGCCATAGATGGACAGAGTAACCGCCCCGACCGGCAAGCGGTTGACGGCGGCGACGAGGTGATGGACGCCCTTCTGCGGGCTGAGGCCGCCGATGTAGCCGGCGCGCAACGGCCCGCCGGCGACCCGCCCCTGGCGGCCGGCGCGCGCGGCGTCCAGCTCATCCGCGCCCACCTCGACGCCCAGCGGCCAGACATGGACCCGCTCCATCGGGAAACCCATATCGGCATAGGCGCGGCGGACGAACTCGGTCGAGGCCAGCACCGCCGCCGCCCCGGCAAACACCCGCCGCAGGGAACGGCCGCGCCGGGCCAACAACGGAGCCACCGCCGCGGCCAGCGGGGCCAGTCCGCCCAGCCCGGCACGGGCCAGCGCGCAACGGCCGCAGTTGACATAACCCGCGTCCGGCCCCCGGCAGAGACGGCCGCTGTCGTTGGTCAGCAGTTGGGCGTTGGCGCAACCGTACCAGTAGTCGTGGAGGGTGATGACGTACGGCAGGCGAGCGGCTTCTATGTCGTCCACCAGGGCCACGGGCAGGCCCATCAGGTGTTGCAAGTGGACGATGTCGGGCCGCGTCTCGGCCAGCGTCGCCGCGAAGCTGCTGGCCAGCCGGCCGCCGCCGAAGGTGCTCAGGAAGACGGCCGCCCGCCCGCGCCGCCCCGCGCCCGCCCGGTAGACGACCAGGTGGCCCGCCCCGTCCTCGGCCGCGGGCCGGCCGTCGCCCGGCTCCGGGCAGAAAACGGCCACGTCGTGCCCGGCCGCGGCCTGGTGGCGGGCCACAGCCTGGGTGTAGACCTCAGTGCCACCGACGTGCTGCGGCGGGTACTGGTGGACGACATGGAGGATGTGCATAGGGGGGATGAAGGATGAAGGGGGAGGGATGAAGGATGAGTGGGCTTGCGCGGATGCGATTTGGGAGAATCGCACCACGTGTCAGCGTCGTTGGTGGGGGGCGATCACTTGCTGGTAGTGGCCGGCCACGCGCTCAACGACGGTCGTCCAGTTGTAGCCACTGCGCAGCCGCTCGTAGCCCTGCTGGCCCAGACGCCGGGCGAAAGGCTCGTCGCTGATGAGCCGCTCGGCGGCCGCAATCAGGCCTTCAATGTCGGCAAAGGGCACCAACAGCCCGGTCGCGCCGTCATCGACCACGCCGGGGATGCCGCCCGCCCGCGCGGCGATGACCGGCACGCCGTGGCTCCACGCCTCCAGCATCACGATGCCGAAAGAATCGCTGCGCGAGGGCAGCATCAGGAACTTGGCCCGGCTGAGCACGGCGTGCTTGTCGCGGTCGGACAGGACGCCCAGCGTGCGGATGGCGGCGCGGTCGTGCGGCGACAGGCCGCGCCGGTAGCGCTCGAATTCGGGTGTGCTGGAACCGATGAGCAGCAGGGCCACGTCCCGGCCGCGCTGCCGCAGGTTGCGGATGGCGTCGGCGGCGTGCAGAGCACCCTTGTCATAGGACAGGCGGCCGATGTAGACGCCGAACGTTCCCCGCGCCTCGCAGTGGTCGGCGGCGAAGTAGGGCGACTGGCGGAAGTCGGCCGGCGGCGGGTCGGCGGCGCTGCCGATGACGCCCAGCCGCTCCGTGGACATGCGGTAGCGGGCCAGCCCGTCGGCTTCCACGGCCGTCAGGGTCAGCAACCGCGCCGCCGAGCGCATGATCCGCAGCTGGTGGCTCATCGTCGAATTGCGGGCCACACGGTCGTTGTCGCGCTCGCCCAGGTGGGCAAAGGGGGTGACGACCAGGGGCGTACCCGTGGCCAGCGCATGGGCGTGGGCGGCCACCAGCCCGGATTCCCAGGAGCCATTGAAGGCGTGGAGCACATCGGCATCCAGCCCGGCCAGGGCCTCATCCAGGCCCGCAATGGCCGGCACGCGCCGGGCCATGCGCATCAGCGCGCCGGCCGGGTCGGTCGGCAGAGTGGACAGCAGCACCATGCCTTTGCGCCACAGCAAGAGGCCGGCGCGCCCGCCCGGCATGGGCCGCACCGGCCGCCGGATGACGCGCACGCCGTCCTCGTCCTCGTCCGACGCCGACGCCGCGCCCTGCCAGAAGTTGGCCTCGGTGGTCGCCGAACTGGTCAGCACGGTGACGCGCCAGCCGGCGGCGACGAGGCCACGGGCGACGGCGCCGACGTAGCGCTCGCCGCCACCGGGAAAAGGCGGGTAGGCGGGGGTGACAAGGACAGCGTGACGGTTGATGCAACAACTCCTAAGGCCGCGGCGCAAAGATGATGGGCACTCTGGATCGTGCGCTGCCGCGAACGATCTGGAGCGACACGTCCACCGACTCTCTGTTGTCGCGAATACTCGTGCCGTGGCCGGTCACCTCGACCGTGATTGTGCCCAGCGCGTGATGGCCCTGGCTCAGATTATCTGGCACGCGGACATCGACGGCAACCTGCGTCCAACCGGTGGCCGTGCCGCTGGGCTGGGGAAAGGTGACGCTGCTGTTGCTGCTGCTCATGCGCCAATCGTAGCCGGTGCCGGGCACATCGAGCGTCAGGGTCGCTCGCAGCTGCCGCGTCAGGTTGGGCGCGTAGCCAATGTCGAGGTCGTCCGGCGTGACTTTCAGCGACACCTCTTTGGGCGCGGCCGACAGCGCACCGGTGCGGGCCGGGTCGTGCTTGAACATGGGCCAGTCGGCCCGCGTGGCCCCACCGGGCAAGTCCCAGACGTAGAGCTTGCTGTTGTGGGCAATGAGTTCCAGCTGCCCGTCGCCGTCCACATCGGCCAGGACCGGGTTATTCATCAGCAGGCCCTTGGCATAATAGAAGGGCCGGCCGGCATCGCGCGTCTTGGTCAGCATCTGGCCATTGCCGTCGATGATACCAATCGACCAGCCGATGGTCATGAAGATCTCCATCTTGCCGTCGCCGTCGTAATCGCCCAGCACGACGCCCTTGCCGACATCCTGCCGGTCGGTGTCATCGAAGGGACTGCGCGGGGTCATCGGGAAGCCACTCACCAGCCGGCCGTCGGCGTGCCAGGCGAAGAGGCGGCCGCTCAACGTGGCCACGACGATCTCCGGGCCGCCGTCACCGGCGATGTCGCCAACAGCGGGCGAGCCGGGCACCAGGTCACCCGTCGCCTGCCCGCCACCCCAACCGGGCAACTCACGCCCCTGGCTGTCGAAGGCCCACAGGCGCTGGCCGTAGGTCGGCCGGTCGGGGCTATTGTTGTAGTAAAAGGTTCCCGAGCCGATGAAAATCTCCGGCCGGCCGTCGCCGGTCACGTTGGCCAGCGCCGGCGTCGATTGAAAGATCTCCAGGCGATACTGGGGAAAGCCAGGCAGCAGCGCGCCGCCGCCGGTCAGTCCGTAGAGCGAGCCGCCGCAATAGCCCTCCATCCAGCCACCGGGCAGCCGATAGGGGCACGTCCAACCGCCGGAATCGCCCGGCTGGCTGTTGTCCATGTTGCCCTCGTCGGTGCCGATGAGGATGTCCGGGCGGCCGTCGCCGTTCATGTCGGCCAGAGCGGGCGAGCTCCAGATGCTATCGGCCAGGCGGTTGCTGAGGTTCTCCCAGCCGAAGCGGGGGTAGTGGGCGCTGGGCGGCGGAAAGCCGGCCACCCGCTGGCCGGTGTGGTGGAAGGCGTAAATGCGCTTGTCGATGCCGCCGATGACGATCTCCAGGTCGCCATCGCCGTCCAGGTCGCCCAGCGCCGGGGTGCTGATGAAGGGGGCGGGGCAGTGGGCGATGGGGCCGGCGTCGTCGTCGCTCAGCTGGGGCCAGTTGGGGCGCGGTTGCCCGCGGTTGTCGAGGACGAGCACGCCGCCCGGCTGGCAAGTCGTGCCGTTCGTGCCGGTGGCAACAACGACCTCGAGCGCGCCGTCGCGGTCGAGGTCGGCGATAGCCGGCGAAGAGGCGAAGCTCTGCGTGTTGGCGGCCATGCCAAACAGGCCGGCCACATCGCGGTCCCACAAGACCACGCCATTGGCCACAGCCACGACATGACCGTTGTTGGTCGCCATCACGATGTCCAGGCGACCATCGCCGTTCAGGTCACCGACGCCGGGCGAACTGGGGTGACAGTTGTGCTCCGCGGCCGACCACGAACAACCCGTGTTGGGCAACGCCACAACCCACTTCGGCGCAACCTCGTCATTCGCCACGGCCGGTGCCTCTTGCGCGACGGCCAGAGACACGAGAAAGGCCAGAAGGCCGGCAGTGATTAGACCGGCAGCTCTGGCGCGCAGACGGATAGACATAGCAACTCCTTGGCTATGACGCGGCCAGGAACATCAGGGGCAAATCAAGGTTCATTGGGCGGCTTCTTCCCCTTCACCCGAGCGCCCGAAGGCACTGAACGGATGCGTACGGCCGGCAGCGTCAAGCAGAGTGGTGTAGTGTCGCAACACTACCTCCGGGCGGTAGTGGCGCATGACGAACTGCTGGCCCTGGAGTCCCATTTGCCGCCGCAGGGTCTCGGAGCCGAGCAAGAGTTGGAGCGCGGCGGTGAATTCGTCAAGCGTGCGATAGTATAAGCCGCCATTGCTTTGCCGGCACAGGTATTTGACAACCTCACATTGTTCGTTCACGAGCACCGGCACGCCTTCCGCCCAGGCCTCCAGCGTGATCATCGACAGGCTCTCATAGAGCGAGGGCAGCACCACCAGGGTCGCCGCGGCGATGGCGTCGTCCCGGTCGGCGTCGGACACGAAGCCCAGGGGGATGATGTCGGCGTGGTTGGGCAGGGGCATGTTCGCCTGGCCGATGAGCACCAGCTTGAGCGGCGCGGCGTTGGTCTGCCGGTAGTGGGTGAAAAAGTCCAGCAACTCCGGCACGTTCTTGGATTCATCGACGCGGCCGACATACAGCAAAAATGGCCCCGCCAGTCCATACTTCTCGCGGAAGCGCGCCGCCGACGCCCCCACGGCCGGTTCCACGCCCACGCCGGTGACAGTGTGGGGCACATAGCTGTTGCGCGTCACGCGCTGCACCAGCCTCCGCTCCGGCTCGGTCAGGTAAAAGATGCCGCGCGGCAGATGGAACAACGGCCGGAAGACGGCCATGTGGACAAAGGGATCGTCGTGGGCCGTGGGCACCAAAAAGGCCTTGTCGGAGACGATGGGCAGCCCGAAGGCGGTCGTGGCGTAGTGGAAGGTGTAGAAGATGAAGGCGTCGGTCGTCTCATAGAAGCGCCGAATGGCCTCAAAGAGAGGGGTGGAGAACGGCCCCTGGTCGTGGACCCAGCGACTTTCGTCGAACAGAGTGTGCCGGTGGTTGACGACCAGGCGCGTCTGTCGCTGGGCGCGTTTCCAGTCGCGCACGGCGTCGACCGGATAGCGGCAGACGCGCACGCCGTCGATATCGCTCTCCCCGGCCGAATAGTGGTCGGCCCAGGTGATGTAGTCGAGGGCGCAGGTCGTCAGCACGGTGACATCGGCCGACGCCGCCAGCCGTTCGGCCAGCCAGCGGGCGTGCTGCTCCGCGCCGCCGTTGACCTCGCGGCCGTAGCGCTGCACGACGATGGCGATGCGACGGGGCAGAGTCATGCGGGCGTCAGAGCGAACGTCGTCATCAGAAAGCGCTGCACATTGCTCTCCAGGGCGGCGTCATTGTAGCGCTGTGCCCAGCGGCCGGCCTCGTCGCACATGGCCGCGTAACGCGCCGGGTCGTCGAGCAGGGCCAGCACCTGCGCGGCGGCTTCGTCCGGCTGCCGCTTGTCGAAGACCAGCCCGGCCGGCCCGGCCACCTCGACCATTGGCTCCTGGTCATGGACGGCCACGGGCACGCCAAAGTACAGCGATTCGGCGATGGGCACGCAGAAGCTCTCCCACTCCGACGTGACGAACAGCAGCCGCGCGTTCTGGTAGAGCGCGCCCAGCACGGCCGGGTTGTTCACCTGCCCGGCGAAGAGAACGCGGTCCGCCAGACCATAGGCAGCGATCTGGCGATCGAGTTCGGTTTGATAGGCTTTCGTCTGGTCGCGTGTGCCGGCCAGGATGAGCACCAGGTCAGGCCGCGCGGCATGCAGGCGGGCGAAGATGTCGATCAGCGCGCCCACGTCCTTCTGGGGTACGATGCGGCCGACGAGAAGCACGTATTCCAGTTTGCCCAGCAGCGCAGCCAGCTCGTCGTCTTGCGCCGCCGTGAACTTGGCCGTGTCGGTGGTGTAGAAGATCTTGTGCAGCCGGTCGGCGGGGAAGCCGTTCTCTTGCAGGATGCGACGCGAGTCCTCGGAGTGGATGACGACTTGCTCGAAGCGGCCGGCCAGCGCCGGCAGCATATCCAGACCATGCTGGCAAAGGTATTCCAGGTGGGCGTTCTGCCCGGCAAAGAGGCGCGGCGGGCAGATGCCGTGGTAGTCCATGATCTTGAAGTCGGGGCTGGCCAGGGCCAGTTCGACGTTGTCGGCCCAGATGGAGTAATGGAACCATAGCAGGTCTTCACCCGTCGGCCGGTAGAGGCGCGACAGCTCGGCCCGCCCTTGCAGCGCCGGGGCGATGTGGTCGGCATAGACCGTCGCCCGCGCCCCCCACTGCCGGAACAAACGGGCCAGATTGAGGGCGTAGTTACTGACGGCGTCACCAGGGGACAGGCCAGCCGTCATGATGTGGACGCGCAGGGGTGGCCGGGCGCGGTCAGGGTCGAATAGACGAGCGGCCAGCGGCTCGGCGGCACGGGGGGTTGGTTGGTTGGTGGTCATGAGGCAAGGACGCGCGCGAACAGTTCGCTATAGCGCGGGATAATGATGGGCCAGTGATAGCGTGACAGGACATAGGCACGGCCGTTGTGCCCCATTTGGGCGGCCGCGGCCGGATGGTCGAAAAGGTAGTCGAGGGTCGCCGCGAATTCGTCGTAGCCGGCAAAGTAGAGGCCGCCGTTGGCGTTGCGGCAATGCTCCACCGTCACGGCGCAGCCGGCATGAACCAGCGCCGGCGTCCCTTGCAGCCAACTCTCCATCAGGGCGATGGAGAAGCTCTCGTTGACTGACGGCAGGCAGAAGACTGTCGCCGCGGCCAGGGCATCGAGCTTGTCTTGCAGGGGAACGAAGCCGAGGTCGAGGATGCTGCCGGCCGCGGCGGGCGGCAGCACCACTTCGCCCGGCCCCAGCAGCACCAGCCGCGCCCCACGCCGCCGGCCGGTGGTCTGCCAGTAGCGCGACCAGTAGTCGAGCAGCAGCGGCGTGTTCTTGCCCGGCTCGCGCCGCCCGGCGTAGAGGACAAACGGCCCATCCAGGCCGCTGTGGCGGCGAAAGCGGTCGGCATCGCCCTCGCCCTCCCTGTCCACGCCCGCGCCGAAGACCTCGCGCAACTGTCCCGGCTCAGCCGGGAACAACCGGTCGGCCAGGGCGCGCTCCGCCTCAGTGTGGAAGACAAGCGCGCGGGCCTGTGGCAACACCTCGCGATAGAGACCCAGCCGGGCATAGCTCTCGTCGTGGAGGCAAGGCATGATGATGCTGCGGCCGGGGCAGACCTGCGCTCCGAAATAGGTTGTGGAGAACAGGTAGGGAATGAAGTAATACAGCCGCTCGGACGCCTCAGCGGCGATGAAGTCATAGAGCGCCGGCGCGCGCAGCATTTCTTCGATAAAGACGCGTTCGTCGGCGGCGGAGATGGGGCGGTTGTTCATCAGGCGCAGGTTGATCGCGTCGAACGCGGCGCGGTTGCGGCGCTGCACCGGGAAGCGACGGACGGGGATGCCGTCGATGACCGTTGGCCCGGCGGGGTGGTAGCCGCGTCCCCAGTCGGCGTAGAGGTCGCGCGTCGTCGTCGTCAACACCTCAACGGCCATGCCGGCGCGCTGCAACTGTTGGGTCAGCCGCCGCGTTTCCGCCTCGGCCCCACCGGGCACGTCCGGCCCATACCAGGGCGTGACGAAGGAGATGGTGGTCATGGGCGCGGCCTAGCGGCCGGCGTCGGCCGGCTCCTCCTGCCCCAGTTCCTCCTGGCCCACCAGGCTCAGCGCTTGCAGCAGGTGCTCGGCGGCGCTGGCCTGTCGCGCGGCGCTCAGATTGACATAATAGGCAACCAGCTCATGGATCTTCGTCCGCAGCCAGACGAGCAAGCCGCCGATGATGGGCACGCCCGACTGGCTGACAAAGACGGGCACTTCGACCTCGTCCAGGGCCAGCCGGGCCTGATAGAGGTGCTCGTAGAACTCCGGCGGATAGCGCTTGCCGGCGACGACCGGGGCCGCGCCGGCCGCGCTGCCACCCGCCCCCACGCCGACGGCCGCGCGCTTGGCGATGATCTGCTGCCTGATCTGCTGCATGATCTCTTCGATGTTGACTTGCGGTTCCGTTGCAGGCTGCTCACTCACGTCAATACCAACTCCTTAGCGACAGCAGCAGGGCGACGCATCACCCCCGCTCCCTCTTCATTCCTCGTTTGAGACGACACGCGCCAGGCGTAACACCCACTCATCGGTCAGGATCGCCGTCGGCCGGTGATCGTAGCTCGATTCCAGACGTTGGGCGTGCAGGGTGTAAGTCGCCTCTTCATAGGCCAGACCGTGCTCACCCAGCCAGGCCGGGTCGCCGATCCAGTAGACAGCGCGACCACTATTGTGCCATATCTCCACCGCCTGAACCAAGTCCGCGCCGGGCAGGGCCGGGTCACGCAGGGCAAAGGCATCGTGACCGTAGATAAATTGCAACGGCGTGCCGAAGAAGTCGCCGTTGCCGATGGGCACGCCGTCGTAGAACAGCAGCACGGCGTTCGGCTCCAGCGCGGCGTTGAGCGCGTCCAGTTGCGCCGTCAGGCCGCGCCGATCGACCTGGCTGACGAGGCCCCGCGCCGACCAGGCCAGCCCGCCCAGCCAGAGCAAGGCCAGCGCCGCGGCCAGGGCCAACCGCGCCGGCCGCGCCCGCGCCCCGCCCCAGCCGCCTGGCTCGGCCAGCCAGCCCACGACGGCCGCTCCGGCCAGCGTGAAGAACGGCACGGCCGCCGGTATCATCCGCCGCATGACGTAGACATGCTGCGGATTGGCGTAGAGCGTCCACAGGTACAACGCGGCGAAAAGCGAGCCAATGGCCAACACCATCGCCGTGCGCCGGTTGACGCGCCAGATCAGCAGGCACGTCCCGGCCACGCCCAGCCACACGCCCACCGGCGATAGGTACCAGCCCAGCCGCCGCCAATTCTCGTGATCGGTCAGCGTGACCGTGCCGCCGCTGAACACGTCCGCCTGCAAAGACGGCGCGCCGGCCACCGGCCGGATGAACCAGCCGTAAATGGCCAAGACGAGCGTCACGCCGATGAGGGCCAGCAGGGCAGCGCGGCGGTAGCGGGCGTAGCCGGCCAGGAACTGCGGCCCGGCGCGGCGCAGCAGCCACAGGAAGGCCACCGCCGCCAGCGCGGCCACGGCCGGGATGGCCCAGTTCACCTGTAGCAAACGCAACCCCAGTCCGGAGTGGACGACGAAGTAGGGCCGGCTCTGCCACCAGGCGTGGGCAAACGAGTGGGCCACCAGCCCGCCCAGCGGCACCAGGAACCACCCGGCCGTGCCCGCCGCGGCCGCGCGTGGCCCGCCCGCCAGTAGCCATAGCGCCAGCAGGGCCAGCACCGGCAACAGCACCAGTAAATCGACGCGCACCAGAAACGCCATCCCCAGCGACACGCCGGCCACCAGCGCCCAGAGCTTCGCCGGCCGGTCGCCGCCCAGCCAGTGGCCCAGACCAAACAGGCCGCTCCAGAGCATGGTTTGCGTCAGCACCTCCGTCGTCGGGTAGCGGGCAAACCAGACTTGCAGACCCGTCAGCGACAGGGCGACGAGGGCCAGCGCGGCCGTCTCCCAACCGGCGAACTGACGCACGGTGAAGTAGACCGCCAACGCCCCCAGCGTCGCCCACAGGCCGTTCATGAGCAGTTCGGCGCGGATGGCCTCGGCCGTGGCCGGTGGCGCGGTCGTGTCGGCCACCAGACCGAAGGCGACGGCCAGCCAGACCGGATGAAGCGGGTAGAACTGCGGCGTGATCTCGCCCGGCGGTTGGCCGACGACGTAGAAGCCGGGCAGCAGGTAATAGGGCGCGATAGGATTGTCACTCATCGGCCGCAACAGAGCGGGGTAGAGCGCCGTGTCCAGCCCGGCCAGCGTCGCGTCGTGGACGACGATGCTCCCCGTGCGGGCGATGGACGCGCCCAGGCTGACATAGACGCCGGCGTCGGCCGCGCCGAGGACGTACTCGTGGGGCCGGAAAAAGAGCCACCCGGCGACAGCCAGCCAAACGACCAGAAAGGCGATCTCCAGCCACGCGGGCAGCGCCGGAAAGAGATGCGGCGCGGCTGGCCGGTCGCGCGGCGGAACGGGGGCGCGGCCGGCGCGGCCGCGCCAGAAGTCAAGGGCCAGCAGGGCGACGACGAGCAGCGCCCAGACGGCCGCCAGCCGCCACACAGCGAACGCGCCCGCTTCGGCCAGCAGCAGCGCCGCCCAGCCGAGCGCCGCCAGACCCAGCGGCAGCGCAGCGAAGGCGGTTGGCAGGCTGAGCCGGCCCCGGTCGAATTGGCGCACAAGCAGCCAACCGGGCACGAAGCCGGCCGGCGGCAGCAAGAGAACCACGAGCCAGGCGGGCATGGCTACGCCCCGGCCGGCTCCAGCGCGGCGATGAAGTCGAGGATAGCGCCGGCCACGGCCGCCGGGGCGCAGACCTCGGCCACATAGCGCGCCGCGGCCGCGCCCAGCGCCGCCCGCCGTTCCGGCGACCGGGCCAGCGCCAGCAGCGCGGCCAATAGCGCCTCCTCGTCCAGCGGCGGCGTCTTGACCGCGGCCGCGTCGGGAATCTCGGCGTACCAACCGTGGTCGAAGACCACTACGGCCCGCCCGGCGGCCATGGCGCGCATAGCCGCGCCCGATGTCTCGCCCAGGGTCGGGTAGCGCAGGTTCAGGACGATGTCGGCCGTGGCCGCCCAGTCGTTGAAGGCGTCGAATGACTCGACATAATCCAGCCGAATGACGCTCTCGCCCAGCTCCAACTCGGCCAGCATCTCGTCGAGGGCTACTTCGGGCAACACCTGGCCGACGATCAGAAAGCGCGCGGCCGGCACGTCGTCCAGCAGTCGCCGGAAGACGCGCAGGGCCAGCGGCAGTTGCCTGGTGGTCGTCACCTGGCCGACGGTGGCCACGAGCAGCGCCTCCGGTGGCAGGTGTAGCTCCTCCCGGCGCGAGTGGGTGCGGCGCGGGGCGACAAGGTGGGGGACGACGGCCACGCGCGCCGCTGGCCGGACGGCGCGAATCCATTCGGCCACCGTGTGGCTGTGGACAATGAGGCCCAGGCTGCTGTCGATCACCCGCGCGTTGAGGGCTACTTCAGTCAGCGGGTTGGCGGCGCGGCCGCTGCGGATGTCGCGCAGGCGGGGCGCAGCAGCATCGCCCAGGTCGTAGCCCATCTCGCGGGCGTAGGCGGCGAAGCTGCCCGCGCCGAGGGTCAACTCAGCCATGAGATGGTGGAGCACGTAGTCGTGGAGCACGGTCACGCCGGGGTAGCGCCGCAGCATCCGGTAGATGGCGGTGTGGTGGGCGCTGTTGCCCATCTGGTAGAACGGCAGGTCGTAGGCCCAGCGCTCGGCCGGAAAGGCGGCCACAGGCCGGCGCGGCAGGTCGCCCGGCGCGTCCGGCGCGTCGGTGAACAGGGTGATGTCGGCCCGCTCGGCCAGGTAGGGCAGCAACTCGGCGCTGTAGTCAGCGATGCCGCTGCGCGCCGGCGGCAGAGGGCTGAAATAGGCCAGCCTTAAGCGCCGGCTGCTCGCCCCCCACGCGGCCAAATCACCGCCCAGCCGCGCGGCGCGGGCAGCCACAGCGGCCGTGTCGCGGTTGAGCTGTGTCCCGGCTCGGTCGAGGGCGATGCGTCCGGCGTCGCCGGCGCTTGGCCCCAGTTGGCGCCGCGCCAGCCACTCGACCAGGGCGGCGTTGAAGGTGCTCTGCTGGGCGGCCAGCGGGCGCACGTGCCAGCGCGTCGCCACGTCGTTCCAGGCTGCGCGCCACCGGGCCACCAGCCGGCCGATGCCCGGCGTGGCGGAGGTGAACGTGTACTCGCTCAGGGCAGCGCGGCGGCCCAACTCCTCCAGTCGAACCTTGTCGTAGCGGTCGTCGCTCATCAGTGGGGCGTCACATCGGATAGCGCGCCGGCTAGTTGCGCCAGGGCAGGCCGGGGACGGCCGCGGGCGTGGCATAGGGGCCGGCCCGCAGGTCGTCGAAGTAGCCCCTCGCCTCCAGCGCGGTGTAGGAGAAGATGGCGTGTCCGGCCGTGCCCAGCGCCCGCGCCGCGGTGATGCGGTAAGCGATCTGGTCGAAGCTCTGGTCGGCGCCGATGCCGGCGATCACGTAGCGTTGGCCGCGATGGCTCTGGAAGTCGGCCACCAGCGTCTGCCAACGGTCGTTGGGAAAGGGATTGGGCGTGCTGGACGAATAGATCATCGGCGAGACGGCGTCGATGTAGCCGCCTTGCAGCCAGCCCTGCGAGTCCTGATAGTAGTCGCTGAACCCCTGGCTGTAGCCCCAGCCCCAGCGGTCGATGTAGGTTGGCCAGACGGCGGCCGTCAGCCACACGTCCCGCCCGCTGGGCACGATGACCTCCTGGTAGACCTCGCGCACCAGCGTATTGATCTGTTCCCGCTGCCAGCCGGCATAGACGCCGGTCGCGCCGCTGAAACAGGGCGCGCCGAAGGCGGCCTCGCTGACCGGGTCGCAAGAGGTCGTGCGGCCAGAGTAGCGCACGCGGTCAAGGTGCACGCCGTCGATGTCATAGCGGCTGACCAGGTCGGCCACAACGGCTTTGAAGTGCTGGCGGAAGACGGCCGACGCGGGCGAAGCCACCTGATACTCGCCGCAGGAGACAGCGCCGAGCGTCGTCCACTGGGCGGCGTTCAGCTTGTCGCCAGTCAGCCCGTGGGCGTCGCGCAGGCGGTACCACAGCGGCGTCGGGTTAGCCTGCGGCGGCGGCGGGCAGGTGTTGGCCGCGGTGCGGTCGCCGATGGGGTAGACATTGACGTAGGCGTGCAGTTGCAGACCGCGGGCGTGGGCGCGCTCGACAAAATAGGCCAGCGGGTCCCACAGCGGCGAGGGCGCTTGCCCCAACACGCCGCCGCTGACCCGCGCCGCCCACGGCTCCAGACCGGAGACGTAGTAGGCATCGGCCGTGCCGCGCACCTGGAAGAAGATGGCGTTGAAGCCCGCATCGGCGGCATTGGCGACGATCTGGTCGATGCGCGCCGGGTCGGCCGGGCGGTTGAAGACCGTCCAATCGAAGCGCGTCACCCACAGCCCGCGCAACTCGACCATGCCGGGCGGCGGGGTTGGCGTCGACGAGGGCGCCGGCAGCGTCGCCGTGCGATAGACCTCCAGAAAGAGTAGCTTGTTGTTGACGGCCGCCGGCCCGCTGCGCACGGTCAGACGGCCGTCGGTCACGGGCACGTTCAACGTCCCGGCGATGTAGCGGCGGTTGTCGTTGGGCGCGCCGGAGAGCAGCGTCCGGCCCTCGGCCGTGCTGTGCATGAAGCCGTCGCTGGCCGCCGGGTCGCCGGCCACGGCGTAGACATCATAGACGCCAGGTGGCAGGGCCAGTTCCCAGACCGCGTCGGGGTTCTCCGGCTTCTGCAGATGGATGAGCGTGTCATAGCGCTGGTCGTAGGCGTCGGGCGCGTTGCGCTCACGGGTTGTGGCGCTGTTGTCGGCGTTCCAGCCGTAGGCGAAGCCGTTGCCGCGGTCGGCATAGACCGCGCCGCTGTCGGCCAGGTAGCCGGGCGGGACTTCGGCCGCGGCCGGCTGGAAGTTGATCCTGACCACCAGCTGGCCGTTCGAGGGCGAGCCGAGGACGATGACCGGCACGTAGCTGCGGCCCGCGCCCTGGGCCAGGAGCGACAGCGCCGCGCCGGCCAACACCAGGCCGGCCGCCAGCCATACAAGCGAACGACGCACCGAGCGATTCATTTGGCCGCTATTGTGCCATACATGGCTCGATGAACCAAAGCCCCGCCGTAGGCCCCGGCCAGAGCCACAACCAGCGCCAACAGACTGCCAAAGTTGCCGCCCCTAAGGATGCCCAGCAGCGGGATCATGCCGCCAACAGCCAGCGCCCACAGCCACGGCCGCCGCGGCGCGACGAAGCCAAAGGCCGCCGACGCCAGCAGCACTACTCCGGCGGTAATGCCCGTGTCGTCCCACGTCGGGCGGCTGTCCACCCAGGCAATACCTAGCCCCACAACTACAGCCACGGCCAACAGGAACCAGAATGTACGTGATGACATCTTTTCTCTCCGTCGAGCAGGGGATATCGCGGACAGTGGCCAACATTCCACGCCGCAGGAGCCATCATAGCACGCGCCGCCGGCACGGAACGGTCAAAACCTCTCAGACTCCGGCCCCGTCGCCTGATTGACAGCTATCCCCGCTGGTCTATACTCGCCCCAAAGGACTCAGACCCATGAGAAGGAGTAGTATGACCACCAAACCTCGACTGTATGACATCAGCCGCGACCTGTATAACGGCATGGTCGTCTGGCCGGGCGACAAGGATTTCGCCCTGACCCCCAACGGCAGCATCGCCGACGGCGGTCCGGTCAACGTCTCGACCCTTTTCCTCAGCAGCCACTCCGGCACCCACGTCGATGCCCCCTACCACTTCGAGGACGACGCGCCAACGCTGGAGAAGGTCGATCTATCGGCCTACTGGGGGCCGGCCCAGGTCGTCACAGTCGACAAAGAGTCCGGCCCACTCGTGCCGGCCGACTTCGCGGGCTACGACCTCAGCCGCGCGCCACGCCTGCTGGTACATTCGTCCCTCAGCGCCGCCGACAAGACCGTCTTCCATAAGGAGTTCGTCTACCCCAGCCCGGAGTTGGCCGACACCCTGGGCAAGCTGGGCGTCGTCCTCTATGGGGCCGACGCGCCGTCGATGGATGCCTCGGACAGCAAAGACATGGCCGGCCACCACGCTCTGCGGCGCAACAATATCCTCATCCTCGAAGGCCTGCTGCTCGACGGCGTGCCCGACGGCCTCTATGACCTGGCCGCCTTGCCGCTTAAGCTACTCGGCGGCGACGGCAGCCCGGTGCGCGCCGTGCTGCGGGCGCTGGAGTAGGCGCGTGGCGGAGGGATGAGGGATGAGGGATGAAGCGAGAGACGCAGATCTGACCCTACGACGGGCGCGCGCGCGGGACGTGGCTGACCCGCTGACCGCTTTCCGCGACCGCTTTGTCCTCTCCGACCCGGCGCTGATCTATCTGGACGGCAACTCGCTCGGCCGCCTGCCGCGGGCCACGCCGGCGCGGCTGGCGGCCGTGGTGGGCGAGGAGTGGGGCGACCGCCTGGTGCGCGGTTGGAACGACAGCTGGTTCGACGCCCCCGACCGCATCGGCGGCAAGCTGGCCGGACTGTTGGGAGCCGATGCCGGCGAGGTCATCCTGGCCGACGCCACCTCGGTCAATCTGTTCAAGCTGAGCCTGGCGGCGCTGTTGGCCCGGCCGGAACGGCACACCATCGTCACCGACGACCTCAACTTCCCGTCCGACCTCTACGTGTTGCATAGCGCCGCCGCGCTGGCCGGGCGGCCGGTGACGGTGCGCGTCGTGCCCTCGGCCGACGGCATCCACGGTCCGACCGAGGCCCTGGCCGCCGCCCTGGACGACGACACGGCCCTGCTCAGCCTCTCCCACACTGTCTTCAAGAGCGGCTACACCTACGACATGGTCGCCCTGACCGCGCTGGCCCACCGGGCCGGGGCGCTGGCGCTGTGGGACCTGAGCCACTCGGCCGGGGCGGTCGTCGTCGATCTGCGCGGCGCGGACGCCGACCTGGCCGTCGGCTGCACCTATAAGTACCTCAATGGCGGCCCCGGCGCGCCGGCCTTCCTCTACGTGCGCCGAGATTTGCAGGACATGCTGGCCAACCCCATCAGCGGCTGGCTCGGCCGGGCCGACCCGTTCGACTTCGCCCTCGACTATGCCCCCGCGCCGGGCATCCGCCGCTTCCTGACGGGCACGCCGCCCATCCTGTCGCTGGCGGCCATTGAGCCGGGCATCGACCTGCTGCTGGAGGCGGGGCTGGAACGGCTGCGGGAGCGGTCGGTGCGGCTGAGCGAGTACCTCATCGACCGCTGGCAGGAGCGCCTGGAGCCGCTGGGCTTCCGCCTCAACTCGCCGCGCGACCCGGCCCGCCGCGGCTCCCACGTCTCTCTGGGCCACGCCGACGGCCTGCGCATCAACCTGGCCCTGATCCACGAAGCGCAGGTCTTGCCCGACTTCCGCCGCCCGGATAACATTCGCCTGGGCATCGCGCCGCTCTACAACACCTTCACCGAGCTACACACGGCCGTTGAACGGCTGCGCACCGTCGTCGTCGAGGGCCTCTACCGCCGCTACGACGCCACTGGCCTGGCCGTCACCTGAGCGACTCCCACGCCCAAGTCACTATGAAACCCCTGCAACGCTTTGAGACGTGCGCCGGGCGGGTCATCTACTCGTTCCCGGTGCGTTCTTTCCCCACGCTGACCAATAACATCTACGTCATCGACGACGGCGAGCAGTACATCCTCATCGACGCCAGTTCGGGCATGGAGCGCCCCAATGCCGATCTGCTGGCCGGCTTCGCAGCCATCGGCGAGCAACTCGGCCGCCCCTTCTCTCCGGCCGACATCGGCGCCATCCTCATCACCCACGGCCACATCGACCACTTCGGTGGCCTGCCCTTTCTGCGCCAGTACACCGCCGCGCCCGCCGGCATCCACATCCTCGACCGGCGCGTGCTGACCAACCACGAGGAGCGCATGGTCTTCGCCTACCGCCGGCTGGAGACGTTTCTGGAGGGCGCGGGCGTGTCGGCCGAGGAGCGCATCGTGCTGATGAGCGTCTACCTGTTCTCCAAGACCTACTATCGCTCCATGCCGGTGCAATTCCTACTGGAGGATGGCCGGCCGACGGTGGGCGGCCTGGGCGTGTTCCACGTGCCTGGCCACTGCCCCGGCCAGGTTTGCCTGCTGGTCGATGACGTGCTGCTGACGGCCGACCAGGTGCTGTCGCGCATCACCCCCCATCAGGCCCCGGAGAGCATTACCCTGAACATGGGCCTGGGCCACTACCTCGACTCGCTGGACAAAGTGGCGGCGCTGCCGGGCGTGCGGCTGGGCCTGGGCGGCCACGAGACCCCCATCGACGACGTGCCCGGCCGCGTCGCCGCCATTCGCGCCGCCCACGACGAACGGCTGGGCAAGATCATCGACATCTGCCGCGCGCCCATGTCCATCGCCAATGTCAGCCGCGCGCTGTTCGGCCATGTCGATAGCTACCATGTCCTGCTGGCTCTGGAAGAGACGGGCGCCCACGTCGAGTACCTCCACCAGCGCGGCGAGCTGATGGCCGCCAACCTGGAGGAAATCGAGACGACCAGCCGGCCGGTGGTTCAGTATGTGCGCGGTTGAGAGGGGGAGCGGGGCAGAAGAATCCCCGCTACTCCCTCGCATCGCCGGCCCGCTGCTGGCCTGGTGGGACGCCAACCGCGCCGACCTGCCCTGGCGGCGCACCGGCGACCCCTACGCCATCTGGATCGCCGAAGTGATGTTGCAGCAGACGCAGATCGCCGCGGTCATCCCCTACTACGAGCGCTGGCTGGCCCGCTTTCCGACGGTCGAGGGTCTGGCCGCCGCGCCGCTAGACGACGTGCTGAAGCAGTGGGAGGGGCTGGGCTACTACAGCCGGGCGCGCCACCTGCACGCCGCGGCGCGACGCATCGTCGCCGACCACGACGGCCGCCTGCCGGCCACGCTCGACGGGCTGCTGCGGCTGCCGGGTGTCGGCCGCTACACCGCCGGGGCCGTGGCCTCTATTGCCTACGGCGTGCGCGCGCCAGTGCTGGATGGCAATGTCAGCCGCGTCCTCAGCCGCCTGTTCGACGTGGCCGACGACGTGACCCGGCCGGAGACGCGCGAACGGCTGTGGGCGCTGGCCGAGGAACTGGTGCCGGCCGAGCGGCCGGGCGACTATAACCAGGCGCTGATGGAGTTGGGGCAGGTCATCTGCGTGCCGCAACGGCCGCGCTGCCTGCTCTGCCCGCTACGCGACGACTGCCTGGCCCGGCAACGGGGCACGCAGCTGGAACGGCCAGTGCGCCCGCCGCGCCGCCGCACGCCCCACTACGATGTCGTCGCCGCGATCATCTGGCGCGATGGGCAACCGGCAGCCGGCGGCCACTTTCTCATCGCCCAGCGGCCGCTCGAGGGACTGTTGGGTGGCCTATGGGAGTTCCCCGGCGGTAAGGTCGAGCCGGGCGAGACGCTGCCGGAGGCGCTGCGGCGGGAGATCGGCGAGGAGCTGGCCCTGGCGATCGCGCCGGGCGATTTCCTGGTTGAAGTCGCCCATGCCTATACCCACTTTCGCATCACCCTCCACGCCTTCCACGCCGCCTACGCCGGCGGCGAGCCGCAGCACATCGGCGTGGCCGACCACGCCTGGGTGACGCTAGACGAGGTGGAGCGCTACGCCTTTGCCGTCACCGACCGCAAGATCATCGAGGCGTTGCGGGGGCTGTTCGCGGCCTCAGCTTTCCCCGGCAACTAAGCGGCGAAAACGCTCGCGCTGCTCCGGGGACAGGATTGCCAGGAAGGCGGCCATGACGGACGGCTTGCTCTCCAGCCAAAGCCACGACGGCCGCAGCCAGAAGCCGGGCAGCACCTCGGAGGTGACGCGCTCATCCTCATCGGTGGCGTACAGCTCGTACTCAATACGGCGGCATTTGAACGATTACTTCGCCATCGACCCACTCGGCATGAACATCCTCATCCGCCCAGGCGCTATACTCCGCGTAGCTCATGCGCAGCCGTTGCGGCTCAGCGGTCGTCGCGCTCACTTGTCTTGTGGTCATGCGCTATCTCCTATGAAAGGCGAACCAGCCCAGTTCATCAACTAGACACAGTGTAGCATAGGCTTAGCCTAGCCTGGCGCGGGAGGCGGCGCAGTGGTCGAACACTAATCCGCCTGTTTTCGCCGCTGCACCAACACCGTCAGCACGCCCCAGAAGAGGGCCATACCCCCCAGCGCCAGCCACGTTGCCGCCAGGTGCTTCTCGCTGTTGCGATAGTCGAGGCTCAGCTTGTCGCCCAGCGGCGCGGAGACACATTGGACGGTCGTCGCCGGCTCGGTCGTCCCCAATTGCGGGTTGGCCGGCAGCCAGACGGCCGAGCAGGCCACGCTCTTGTCCTCGTCCAGTCCGGGCAAGTCCACCGACGAGCCGAGCGCGTCCATCGTCCAGTGGGAGATGACCATCTTCGAGGCGAGCTTGGCCCCGGCGCTGTCGCCCAGCGGAAAGAGCGTGCCGGAGAGGATGATCTGCACAAATAGCTGCACGAGGATGATATAGAGCACCACGTCCTGTGATGGCACGATGGCCGAGATGAACAGGCCGAACATAATGCTGGCGATGACGGCGATGAGCAGCGTGGCAAACAGCTCCCACGCCCCCGACGGGAAGATGTCGAAGACAGGGTCGTAGTTCATCTTCACCCGCAAGCCCAGGATCAGCAGCACGCTGGCCACCTGGACGACGGCGAACAGCGCCAGCACCAGCGCCTTGGCGATGACGTAGGACCACACGCGCAGGTTGACCGCCCGCTCGCGCCGGAAGATGGCCCGCTCCTTGACGATCTCATACGACGCGCCGAATGTGCCCGCTTGCGTCAGGGCCAGGCCGAACATGACGAGCAACTGTTGGGCTGTCACGGCGGGCAGGTAGTCCTCACTGATGTCGTTGACCCGATCCTCGGTCAGCTGGCCGGCCGCTTCCAGCTCGGCCAGCTGGTCTTCGACGCTCGCCCGCAGGTCAGCGGCGATCTCGTCGAAGGTCTGTGGCCGGCCGACGATGTCGTACTTCTTGCTGACCATCATGAATAGCAGGCTGATGATGGGCATCATCAGCAGCAGGATGAACAGCGTCCGCTTGTCGTTGCGGATCAGGTCCAGGTGGCGGCGGGCGAGGATGGGGATTTGCCGCAGGCCGGAGTCGCGGCCGCGCGGCGGCCGCCCGCCCGACGCTACCGCTCCATAGGCCCCCAATATCAGTTGTTGCTGGCGAGCGGCCACGTACTGCTGAAACTGCGGCGACTGGCGGTAATGCTCCGCCCAAAGCACGCCCGACTCCAGCCGCGCGCCGTGGCCGTCTTTGCTCTTGGGGGCGCTGGCCAGTCGCGCCTGCACGGCCGGATAGACCGCTTGCAGGTGGTCGGGCGCGGGCTTGCCCTCGGCCGGGTTCACTTCCTGGGTCAGCTTCAGGTAGATGTCGGCGAAGTCCTGGGCGTGAAAGTACTGGATGGCCTCGCCGGGCGGCCCGTAGTAGGACAGGTAGCCCTGGCTCAGAAAGGCCACGTGGTCGCATTGCTCAATATTGGCGGTGGCGTGGGTGACCAGGACGATGGTCTTGCCCCGGTCGGCCAGCCGGTTCAGGTCGTACATCATCTTCTTCTCCAGCCCGGGGTCCAGGCCAGAGGTCGGCTCATCCAGGAAGAGCAGGTCGGGCTGGGCCAGCAGCTCGACGGCGATGCTGACGCGCTTGCGCTGGCCACCGCTGAGGACGCGCACCGGCTTGTGAACGTGCGCGTCCATGTCCACCATCTCCAGTACCTCGTGGATGCGCCTGTCGATCTCGGCCTTATCGGCATCGGGCAGGCGCAGCTTGGCGGCATAGTAAAGCGCCTTGCCGACGGTCAGTTCGCGGTGGATGATGTCATCCTGGGGCACGTAGCCCATGATCATGCGGTAGGCGTCGAGGTTGGGGTAGAGCTGCTCGCCGTCAATGAGCATTTGCCCCTGCGTGGCCGGGTTGAAGCCGTTCATGGCCCGCAGCAGCGTGCTCTTGCCCGCGCCGCTGCCACCGACGAGGGAGATGAACTCGCCCGCCAGCACGGCCAGCGATACGTTGGTCAGAATCATGCGCCCGCCGGCGACCTGCTTGCCCAGATTGACCGTGTCGAGGCGGTGGCCACGGCTCATCGACGTCGTCAGCGCCTTGGCCTCCAGATCGTAGACCAGCTTGTACGGCCCGATCTGCACCACCGCGCCCTTGGCCAGCGGCCGCCAGGCGACGACGCGCTGGCCGTCCACGAACGTGCCGTTGGCGCTACCCAGGTCGCGGATGACGAAGCTGCCGTCCGGTTGGCGGCGGATTTCGGCATGGCGGCGGGAGACGGAGGGATGATCGAGGTGCACCTCGCAGGCGGGGTCGCGGCCGATGACTGCCTGCTGCAATTGGGCCAGTTGCTGCATGCCCAGCGGCCGCGTCTGCAAGCCGCCGGCTGTGGGCTTCAGCGATAGACTCAGCGAATTGCCGGTCAGGTCGCCGATGCGCAACACGTCGCCGGCGTAGACCGGCTGCGGCGCGTTGGCCGGCATCTGCAAGCCGTTGTGGAGCGTGCCGTTGGTGCTGCCCAGGTCAGTCACCCGCACTTCGCTCGCGTTGCCGTCGCTCTCCAGCCGCAGATGATGACCGGAGACGGTCGGGAAGTTGATGACGATGTCGTTATCGGGCGCGCGGCCGAGGCGGATGACCGGTTTCTCCAGGGGGCGCTCGTCCTTCTGGCCGCCGGGCCAATTGATAACCAGCGTCGGCCGCTCCGACTTGGGCATCACCAATGTGCTCATGTCCCCCGGCCCGGTGGCCGGCGCGTTCGCCCGCAGGGCGTGGCCGCAAATGGGACAGAATATGGCGTTGGCCTGCACGAGCGAGCCGCAGTTGGGGCACTGTCCAGGCGAGACGGGCGCTCTCATGCCGCCGCTGGCCGCGGGCAGCGGCGCGGAGAGCTGGGTGGCCTTGGGGTCGGCCGGCAGGAGCGTGCCACAGGCACGGCAGAAGTGCGTGCCGGGGCGGTTCTCAGTTTGGCAATTGGGGCAGGTGATCATCAGCGCTTCCTTGCTAGAAGGGTCTTACACGCCAGGGCTGGCCGCTTGGCCCAAAGGCCCGCTCACTCATTCGGCCACACGCGCCGCCAGGTGGCCGTCTCGCCGACCAGCACAAAGGTCGAGCCGTCGGGACCGGTCAGCAGTAGGCCATTGACAAAGTCCTGCGCGCTGCCGCCGTTGTCGCCGATCTCCGCCGCCGTGGCCGCGCCCAATTTCTGGCGCACGCCGGCGTGGTCGCACCAGACACGGCCGAAGCCGCGCACCGGTGTCGGCGGGGTATTCGGTTCGCCGCAACTGAATTCGGCGTCGCCCTCGCGCCAGAGGTCGTCGTACTGCGCCCAACGGTCGTCGTTGGTGAGGACGTAGATCTGCGCGTTGTCCGCCCGCCAGAGCATTTGCCCGCCGGCAAAGGGCGCGTAAGCGGTGCTCAGGCCCACCACGCCGGCATTGATGGGGCAGCCGAGTTCGATGGCCAAGTAAGCGGATTGGAGGGCGGGCAGGACGGCAAATTGGCAGGGCGTGGGCTGGGGCGTGGCCGTGGCCGTGGCGGCCGGGGCAGCGGCTGGGGTCGGCGCGGCAACCGTCGTGCCGATGGCCGCCGTCGGGGGCGCGGTGGCGGCGCTGTCGGGAAGCACGAGGAGCGTGTCGTCTGTGTCGCCACAGGCCACAAGCACCATAAGGATAGCGAGCGCCAAAACCCACATCCGCCTCCGGCAGCGACGAGCGCGGCCGGCACGACGGCCGTCCGGCCCGACACCTATCCGGTCGTGGGAGCGTCCGATCACGATCCTCCTGTCAATCGCGCGCTCGGCCTGTTCCGTCGCGCTTAAACGCCATTATACCTCACTGACCACGAGCTATAAACCGGTCTCGGCCACTGTTGTGCCGTTGTTGCCCACCAGGCGCAGCGCCGGCGCGCCGCCGTTATTGGCGGGGCGCGTCCAGGTGGCGCGGAAGACCTGACCCGGCACGATACGCACCGGCCAATCGCCGACCGGCTGACCACCGATAAACAGCATCACCCGCCCCTCGAAGGCCGCCGGCACGGCCACGCGCCCCTCGACCACACCGCCCGCCTCCACCAGACGCAGTGCGGCGACATGGTTGGCGGTCGTCAGGCCACCGAGGCCGTGGACTGGATACCACTGCTCCGTCCACGAAAACGTCTCGCCGGGTGGCAGCGTGGCCGCGCTCCAGAAGCTGGTAGTGGCTCCGCTCCACAACTCGACGTAGCCGCTGCCGTCGTCGGTCCACGTTGCCGACGGCAGATTGGCCGGGCCGAAGATCTTCGTGCCCGCGGGCCAGCCGGGGTTAAAGACGCGCACGATGCCCTGATCGGCCGCCGGGTCATAGACGCCGGTGAAGCCCTGGGCCGGATTCGGCGCGAAGAAGCCCAGGTAGCCCGTCCAGTTGCCGTAGAGACTCATGTCGCGGCCGTTGTCGATCGGCCAGCCCATGACCGCACCGGAGCCGGGCGCGCCGCCGTCGCCCGATGAGTGGACGATCACCTCGCTCGTGGGCAGCACAAATTGCGTCTGGCCTGACATACTGTTGCCGTTCAGGGCCAGCATGGCGTTGAGCCACAGTTGGTAGGACTTGGCCTCGGCCGTGCCGTTGCGGGCATAGGGCTGGAGCGTGATCCAGGCGTGACCGGCGTCCAGCGAGATGGTCGCGCCGACCTCCATGCCGGTGCGGCTATCCACGTCACTGACGGTGACGGACAGGCCGTAGGCTGTCGAGCCGGTACTCAGTTGCCACGGCCGGTACTCGTTCAGGCCGTGCTCCTCCACTGGAAAGGCCCACTCGATGCCCCCCGCGGCCAGCCACCAGCCGCGGTAACCCCAGTTCGTCGGCTTGATAACCGGGTTCTCGTAGAGCAGGTTCTGCCCGGTGGCCTTATCGACCCAACGATAGATCCGTCCGCCCAATTCCGGCAGGATGGTCACAGCGACAAAACCGTTCTGCAGGATGACCGCGCGGTAAGTGCGCGGCGACGGTGGCCCCACGCGGGCCGCGTCGAGGCGCGGGTAGGGATAGACGGCATCTTCCGGCGCAGTGGGCACGAGGGCGGCTTCGTAGTCGTATGTGGCAATGGTGATCGTCGTCTCGCTGATCCACGGCGCGGCCGCGGCCAGCGGCGCGGGCGAGAGGGACGAGCCGGCCGCCGGCGCTGTCGCTGCGGGCGAGGGCGATGGAGGCAAAGGGGTCGCCGTCATGACGGGCGGGGCCTCGGCCGCCAGGGCCGTCGGGGCGGCGAGGGTCGGGGACAGCGACGCGGCCGGGGCCGGGGGCGGCTCTGCTGGCGTAGATGACGGAATCGCGCTTGGCGTGGGCGGGCGCGTCTTCGTGGGGGCGGGCGACAGGGAGGCGGGGCGCCGGGTTGGCCGGGGCGTAGCTACCGGCGCGGCATCGGCAACGCGCGCCGCGGACGCGGCGACGGCGCGGGGCGACGTCGTGGGCGTCAGCGTGGCCACGACGGTGATGACCACGGTGACGGGCGGCAGAGAGCCGCCCGGCGAGACCTCGCCCGGCGAGGCACAGCCCGCCAGCAACGCCATTGCCGCCACGGCCAGCACGCCTCTCAGCATGATGCTCCCTCAGCTCGTCAGCGCCACGTGCCATTGTCCTCGTAGAGCACGTATGTCCGCCCATTGGGGGCCAGCACGATCATGCCGTTCTCAAAGTCCTGGGCCGCGCCGGCCGCGCCCCATTCGGCATCGCGGGCGTTGCCCAGACCATTGCGCACGGCATCAAGAGAACACCAGACCTTGCCGAAGCCACGTAGGGGCGTTGGCGGGCTTGTCTGCGTCCCGCAACTGAACTCCGCGTCGCCTTCCTGCCAGTTGTCGCTGTGGCGCTCCCAGCCACCGGCGTTGTAGAGTACATGAACCTTATCGGTGTCCTCGCGCCAGAACATCACACCGCCGTCGAAAGTCTGCATCGCCATCCAGAGGTTGCCGTTGCCGCCGTTGAGAGCACAGCCCAGTCGATCTTGGCTCCACAAACTGGCAAACCCAGAACGCGGACCGACCGCGCAGGCAACCGGCCGCGCCTCTGCCGTCGCCGTCTGCGCGTCCCAGAGGGCGCGGGTCATGATCATAGCCATCTGGTCGGCCGACTCGGTGGCTGTAGCTGCGGCGGCCAGCTGCATGGCTGTGCCGACGGCTGTCTCCGTCACGGCCAGGGCCACTTCCGTCTCCCGCAGGTTAATGGCGGCCACGGTGGCGGCCAGTTCCGTCTCCCGCGCCGCCAGCGCCGCGCCGGCATCGGCTTGCACGGTCGCCGTTTTGTCGGGCAGTGGCGTGGACTCGGCTACATCCGTAGCGGCAACGGTTGCGTCGGCGACGACCGCACCCTCCTGAGGCGTTGGCGTCACGATCTGCGTCACCAGGGCGGTCGGCGCTTCGTTGTCGGCGCCGGCCGTCGCCCCGTCGCCCAGCCGGTCGCGGACTAGCCACCAACCGGCCAGCGCCAGCAGCGCCAGCAGCAGCACGGCCAGCGCCGCCTTGACCCAGCCCGGCAGACCAGCGCGATCCTCGGCCGGGCCGCGCAGGGGCGTTGCCGCCTGTGCATCTGCGTCAGCGACCTGGGCCAACCCCGGCAACGGCTGCGACACCGGCGCGCCCAGCGCCCTTGCGAAGGCGAGGGTCGAGGCGTAGCGCCGGTCGGGGTAGAGTTGCAACGCCTGGGCCACGGCTGCCTCCGTCTGCGCCGATAGATCGGGCCGCAGCTGGCGCACTGGCGGCAGGTGCATCGGCGTCTGCGTCGGGTCGTAGCCCGTCAGTAGCTGGTGGACGACGACGCCCAGCGTGTAGACATCACTACGGGCGTCGCTCTGGCCACGGCCGTACTGTTCCGGCGCGGCATAACCCGGCGTGCCCATGAAAGCGGTGTCCTGGGTCTGGCCCGGCTTGAACAAGCGGGCGATACCGAAGTCGATCAGCTGCAACGTACCGTCGGGCTGCACCATGATGTTGCCCGGCTTCAGGTCGCGGAAGACGATGGGCGGGTTCTGCGCATGCAGGTAATCGAGGATGACGGCCAGCTGTCCGGCCCAGGCCAGCGCCTGCCGCTCGTCGAAACCGTGCGGCGCGCGGGCCAGCGCCGACTCCAGCGTCTCGCCGCGCACGTAATCCATGATCAGATAGGAATAGTCCCCCTCGCTGAAATAGTCCATCACCCGGGCAATGCCGGGATGGTTGAGGCGGGCCAATAGCTGGGCTTCCTGACGAAAGGCGTCGATCGTCCACTGGCGGTCTTTCGGCGCGACCTGGCTGGCGTCGATCTGCTTGACCGCCACGGCAAGATCGGCCAGCCGCTGGTCCGTGGCCAGATAGACGACCCCCATCCCGCCCTGGCCCAACTGGCCGCGAATCTCGTAGCGGCCCTGTAGCAAGCTGCCCATCGCCAACATGATTCCTCCTGTTGCCGGCCCTCGCGCCGGCGGCGACCCCCAGCAGGCGATCAGGACGGGTCGTTTGGCCCGCTCAGGCGCACCGTCTTGCTGCTGCTCAGCTTGATCGTCTTGCGCCCCTCGCTCGACAGACCCTGACCGCTCTCCAAGCGCTCGGCCTCAGCCAGCGCGTTTTGAGCCAACTCCACCTCGCCCTGCTCCAGCAGCATGGTGTGGGCGGCGCGCAGCTTGCGCGTGGCGTTGCCGATGTCTTGCCGCGCCGCGTCGTCGAGGGCCTGCGTTTGCAGCTTGAAGGCGGTGACCTTCTCGACGATGTTCATGACCCGGCCGTTGACCCCGCGGGCGAGGTTCGGATCGGTCGTCACCTCCGCGGTCATGTCGATGCGCGCCTCCTCGGCCGGCCGGCCGGGGAGATGGTAGCCCATCTGGGCCTGGGCGAAGCGGTACTGGCCGGGGTTGCGCGGCGGGATGAGCAGCTCGACCAGGAAGGCCGCGCCGCTCTCGGCCATCTCCGGCAACCCGAAGGTGACCGTCCGGCCTCTGACCGCGCCAAAGGTGATGTCCTTGATGAGCGGCGTCACCTGCCACACGCGCCGCGCCTCGACGCCCTGCACCAGCAGCAACCGGAAGGTCACGTCCTGGGCCACGACCTTCATCTGCGTGAAGACCTGGTCGAAGATGGGGCCGACATCTTCCGGCCCCTTCATCAGAAAGGCGTCGCCCAGCTCGCCCGTCCGCCCGGCCAGATCGAGCAGCAGATCCTCATTCCAGTCCGTGCCCAACCCCAGGGCAATCAGGGGCACGCCCGCGTCGGCCACGTGGTCGGCCTCGGCGCGGCAGTCATCTTCGCCCGTCGTCTGGCCGTCGGTCAGCACGATCAGGCGGCTGGCGACGGCCGGCAAGAGTTGAGGCGTCAGTCCCTTGGTGATCTCGGCCAGACCGGCGCGCATGGCCGGGGCCATCTTTGTGCCACCGCCCGCCTCCAGGTGGCCGATGCGATCGGATAGGGCGGCCTGGTTGCTGGCGTTTGTGGCCGGAATGAGGACATCGCTATGGGAGTTGAAGGCGACGACGGAGACGGTGTCGGTCGGTTCCAGACGGCCGATAAGTGTCCGCACGGCCTCGCGCAGTTGCTTGATCTTCTGACCGCTCATCGAGCCGCTGCGGTCGAGCACGAGGCTGAAGTTGAGCGGCAAACGCACGGTTGTGCCGCTGCGGCCCGGCCGCGCCTCAAAGTAGGCGTAGAGCAGCTGCGGCTGGGCCATGTAAGGCAGGAATGCCTTGTTGAACAGGCCACTGAATTCCATGGTGTTGGGCATAACCCTCATCTCCTTGCGCGGGTGAGCGGAACTACTCCAGGTAGACGGCCAGAGCGCTGATGTTGTCCTCGCCGCCGTTGTCGAAAGCGGCGGCCACCAGCCGGTCGCAAGCCGCCTGCGGCGTGGTCGCGTTGCCCAGGATGGCGGCGATCTGCGGGTTGCGCACCATCTCCCACAGGCCGTCGGAGCAGAGCAGCAGCCGGTCGCCGGCCTGGATGGTCAGCGGGAAGACATCGACCTTGACGTCCTCCTGCTCGCCCAGCGAGCGATAGACCTCGTTCTTCTTGGGGTGGCTGTAAATCTGATCTTCGGTGATCTGGCCCGCCTTGAAGAGACTGTAGACAAGCGAGTGGTCCTGGGTCAACTGGCGCAGCTCACCGCCGCGCATCAGGTAGGTGCGGCTGTCGCCGACATTGGCCACGGCCGCCTTCGCCCCGACGATCAACACGGCGGTGATGGTCGTGCCGCGCCGCGTGCCGGTTTCCTGCCGCTTGCGATAGACCAGCCGGTTGGCCTCAGTCACCAGCGTGCGCAACGTCGCCTCGACGGTGGCATCGGGCTGGTCGGACGAGAGCTTGCGCGTCGGCGCGCGCAGGTCTTGCAGGATGTGACCCTCGATGAAGTCGTGAAACGCCTGTCGCACCGAGTCGCGGCTGGCCTTCTCGCCCTCCTTATAGCCGCCCATGCCGTCGGCGACGATATAGAGGCCCATCGGCTCGGCCGCGCCACTCTGGTCAAGGCTATAGTCAAGCTTGGCCACGTAGTCCTCATTGTGGCTGCGTACCTTACCGGCGTGGGTGGCCGTGCCGGAGTTTTGTCGCAAGGCGCGCCGCTGGATGGCCTGCATGCCGGTCAGGGTGACCGCGTTGGGTTCGGGCGGGGCGAGGTGGGCGACGGTCGGCGCTTCGGAAAAGTCAGGGGGCGGCTCGCGGTGGGGCTGGGTCGGCGCATCCACGCCGGACGGCAGCGACGGCGCGCCGGACATATTGGTCGGTTGCGGCGTCGTGCCGCCGGTCAGATCAGCGCCGCAGCGAGCGCAGAAGTGCGCGCCCGGACGCGTGATGGTGCCACAGTTTGGGCAGGGTCGTCCTTGTTCGTTCATCGGCGCATCTCTCCCAACCTTGCCGCCCAACGGCGGCGCTTGACTACGTGAGCAGCGGTTCCAGCCACTGATCGATCACATAGGCGATAAGGCTGCCCAGGGCGACCGCCACGCCGCTCAGCACCAGGTCGCCCACCGCCGGATCGGTGATCACATACAGCCCCAGGATGCCCAGGCCGGCGGCCGACAGCATGGCCACGGGCGTATAAAGGCGATAGCGCGTCAATAGAAAGAACAACTCGATGGGCACAATGAGCGACAGTACCATCGCCCAACTCAAGTCGTTGGTCTGACCGACAATGCTATTGTAAAGCGGAATACTCAGCCACGTAAAGCCAATCGCGCCAATTTGTCGCAAGACGATGCCCGCCAACATGCTCAACGTGAACCAGACCAGCGGAAAGAGCGGGCCGAGAAAATCCAGCTCGTGCAGGAAGACGATAGCCGCAGCCAGCCCGCCGACGACCAACAGATAGAACCAGCCACTTTCGCGCCAATGGGGGGCCGCGGCGCGCGCCGCGGCCGGACGTGAAGCGGCGGGGCGCGAAGCGGGGCGCGGCTGGACGCGGCTCGACGACCGGGCCGGCGGGGTCACGGACGGTGTTGACGCCGCGGCTGGCCTGGACGACACAGGTGGCGTTGACGCCGTGGCCGAACGGCGTGCGGACGGCACAGCGCTGGGCGTGGGCTGCGATGCGACGGCCGCGGGCGCGGGCAGGGCCTGCGTCAGCGCCCGCCGCATCTCCCGCGCCGACTGCCAGCGCTCGGCCGGCGCGCCGCGCACGGCCTGGGCCACAACCGCCTCCAGCGCCGGCGAGACAGCGCCATTCAGCGCGCGCACCGGCGGGAAGTTGAACGGGTCGTCGGCCGGGTCGCGGCCGGTCAGCAGGAAGTGCAGCGTTGCCCCCAGAGCATAGACATCGCTGCGGGCATCGGTCTGCCCCTTGCCATACTGCTCTGGCGCAGCATAGCCCTTCGTGCCCAGGCTGACCGTGTCGCGCTGCTTACCGGGCGTGAACAGCCGGGCGATGCCGAAGTCGATCAGCTTGATGTTGCCCTGGCTGTCGATCATGATGTTGCCGGGCTTCAGGTCGCGGAAGATGATCGGTGGCTGCCGGCGATGCAGGTAGTCCAGCACGCCACACAGATCGGCGCCCAGGCTGACGACCATGCCAGTCGGCAGCGGCCCGCCGGCGGCGACCAGCTCCTCCAGCGTCTGCCCATCGACGAACTCCATCACCAGATACTGCTTGCCGTCGCTGGCGAACGAATCCATGACCTTGGGGAGATTGGCATGGCTCAGCGACGACAGAAAGTGCGCCTCGCGGTCGAAGGCGTCCAGCGCGTCGGCCCGCTCGGCCGGGTCGGTAATGGCCGCGTCGCTCATCTCCTTGACAGCCCAGCGCTTGCCCGGCAGGCGCAGATCCTCAGCCTCGTAGACCGCACCCATGCCGCCCTGGCCCACGCGGCGCAGAATGCGATAGCGCCCGACCAACAGCGCTTGCGGCCGCAGCAGGCCCGTCTGGCCGGGGGCCGGCATGGCCCGCGCGCCGAAGGAGTAGCTGCATCCGTTGCAGAACTGCGCGTCGGGCGGATTGGCCCGGCCGCAGTTGGGGCATATCTGCGCCGACGGCAGGCGGCGCGAACACCGGTGGCAGAATAGGGCCGTGTCGCGATTCTCCGCGCCGCAATCCGGGCAACTTTTCATCGGTCGCTTTCCCCGCAGCCCTCGGCCGCGCACACGGCGGCGTAGTGGTTCAGAACGGCCAGCGTGCCGGCCAGGTTGCGATCCCACTCGATGGCGCTGTGGTTGGTCAGCTCGACGGCAATGGACGGGATGTCCTGCGTCGTCAGCCAATCGCTGGCGTCGCCGCTGATCTCGTAGTTCAGCGCCACGCCAACGGTGTATTCCGAGGCTTGGCCATAGACCTCGGCCAACGCGCGCGATGGCGCATGCACCGTGGCGGGCTGGCACGCGCCAGGCAGCACCATCCCCGCCGCGCTGTGCCACAGGACAACGGCCTGCATGGGTTGGTTCAGGAACAGGTCGCGCAGGGCCACGACCTCCGGCTCGGAGAAAGGCTCTGACCCGGCAGCGACAACCTCGTCGCGCCAAATGGCCGCCGGCTGCCAGTTGCAGTCCCAGTTGCGGTTCAGGTCTACATCGCGGCCGTTGAAGCGGCCGGAATAGGTGTCGGTGATGACCCCGGCGGGCGCGGGGATCGGCCCCGTCTGCCAGTCGGGGGCCACCCGCGCCAGCCCGTCGGGGTTGGCCACGGGCACGATGTGGAGGGTGATGGCATCGGGCACAGCCGCCGGGTTACGCTCGAAGTAATCGATCATGGCGTAGGCCAGATTGGCGCTGTTCCACTCGTAGCCGCCGTGGATGGCCCCGACGAAGGCGAGATGGACCGGGCCAGCGCCAAAGACGTAATGCTCAATGGGCCGGCCGCCGTAGGATTGCCCCAACGCCGGCTGGGCGGCCGAGGAGACCGGCGCGGCCGCCGTGGCCGCGGGCGTTGTGGTCGTGGCTGCGGCCGCCGGCGACGCGTCGCCGGCCACGTCGGTTGACGTGGCCTTGGCATCGCCCCCGGGCAGGCGCAACACCGCGCCCACGGCGATCTGGTCGGGGTCGGCCAGCCCGTTCAGCGCGGCCAGTTCCTCGGCCGGGATGCCGAAGCGGGCGGCGATAGCCCCCAGCGTGTCTCCCTCGACGACCGTGTACTCGCTCATGCGTGGCGTGGCCGTAAGCTCGGTGGCCGTGGGCACGGTGGCCGTGGGCACGGAACCCGTGGGCACGGAACCCGTGGGCACGGTAGCCGCGGCCACTGCTCCCACCGTGGCGGCCGGCGTGGCCATTTTGGTTGGCAGCGCGGCGAGGTCGGCTGTGGCCCCCGACGGGGGCGTGACCGGCGACGCGCCCGTGGTCGCGGCCACGGTCACCGCCGCGACCACGGGCGGCTCGGCTGGGGCGGGCCGGGCCGCGCCCCAACGCAACCACGCCGCCGCGCCGGCCGCCAACAGGATGATCGCCAGCAGCACCGCCGCAAGGGCGGGGAAGGTGCGCAAAGTGCTGTTTGTGCGCATGGCGTTACTGCGCCGCCAGGGCGATCGTGTCGCGGATGCCGTCCAGGTTGCGCGACAACGTGTTGGCCGACACCTCTTCATAGTCGCGCAAGAGGACGAAGAACGCCGGGGTGCCCTGGCTCACCAACCAGTTGCTGGCGTCGCCGACGATCGGGTCGGTGACGGTATAGACATAGCCACTGGCCGAAGCGTAGGCCTCCGCAAAGCGGACGGTGTCATCCATGCTGCCGTCGCACTCGCCCGGCGACACCCAGCCTTGCGCGGCGCGGGCGTCGTAGAAAATGACCACGGCCGGGCGCACGTCGAGGAAGTAATCCCGCAGCGCGGCCGATTCTGGCTCGGAAAACGGCCCGCTGCCGGAGTTGATGGGCGCGCCGCGCCACATCGCCGTGGCGCTCCAGTCGCAGCCGAAGTTGCGGTTGACATCAACACCGTTGGCGTTGACGCGGCCGCGCAGCTCACCCACGGCCAGCCGGCTGTCGGGGTTGCTGTTGGGGATGAAGTGCAGGGCCATGCCGTCGGGAATCTCGTCCGGATTGGCCGCGAAATAGGCCATTGCCCGGTCGACAACAGCGACGCCGCCGGGCGCGAAGCCGGCGTGGATGCCGCCAACCAGGGTGACGACCCGCGACCCGTCGCCCAACTTATAGAGGGTGATCGGCTGCCCGCCGGCCGAGAAGCCGATCGTCTCCTCGACCAGCTCCGTCGCTTCCTTCGCCGTGGCTGTCGGGGTGGGCGGAGGCGGTTCGGGCATAGTCAAATTCGGCGCATCGGCGCTGAGCGGATCGCTGCCCTGGGCCACTTCCAGGCCATCGCTGGCGCCATCGCCGTCGCTGTCGGCGGTGCGCGGGTTCGTCTTATAGGCGTTGACCTCGTCGCCGTCGAGCAGCAGGTCGCCGTCGCTGTCGCGCTCATTGGGGTTGGTCGAATAGATCAACACCTCGTCGCCGTCTTTCAGGCCATCGCCATCGGTGTCGGAGTTGCCGGGGTCGGTGGCGAGGACCGCCTCCTGATCGTCACTCAACCCGTCGCTGTCCCGGTCACCCTCCACGACGGCGGTCATAGCCGCCGCCGTAGCTGTGCTCTGGCTGGCCACCAGGACTCCCTGGGCAACGGCAATGGCCGTCTGCGTGGCCAGGCTGGCCTCATCTCGCGGCGTCTCTTGGGTCGCGGGCGTAGCCGTCCCACCGTTGCCGTCCGGAGGTCGGCTCAGCACGAAGAACCCGACCACGGCCAGCAACAACACGAGGGCCACGGCGGCCACTGGCCAGAGGCGGCGTCTGGGCTGCGATGGCGGCGGCACAACGGGCGACGACAGCGCGGCGGCGAAGGCCTTCGCGTTCTGGAACCGGTTCTGTGGCTCCATCTCCATCGCCTGCAGGATGGCGCGGGCTACGGGCGGCGTCAGTCCGGTCGGCTGGGGCAGCGTCGCCCCGGCCAGCCGGCTGACGCTCTCCACCGGCGTCTGACCCGTCAGCAGGGCGTAGAGCGTGGCCCCAACGGCGTAAATGTCGGAGCGGCCGTCGGTCGTGCCCAGGCCATACTGCTCCGGCGGCGAGAAGCCGGGCGTCACCGCCTGCGCGCCGCGGGTCGTGTGGCTGTCCGGCGAGTATTGCTTGGCGATGCCGAAGTCCACCAGGACGGCACGGTTGTCAGGAGTGATCTTGATGTTGGCCGGCTTGACGTCGCGGTGGATGACCGGTTCCGCTCGGCTGTGGAGGTAGGCCAGGGCCGAGGCGATCTGGCCGATGATGGGCACAGCCTCAGCCTCGGTCAGCTTGCCGCGCTGGTCGAGCCACTGCTGCAAGTCCTGTCCTTCGATGAACTCCATCACCAGATACTGACCTTGACCAGGGATCAAGAAGTGGTTGGTGACGCGGGGCAGATTGGGGTGATTCAGCTGGGCTAACAGAAGGGCTTCGCGCTCAAATTGCTGCTGTGCCACCAGCGACAGCTCGAGATTCTCCTTCAGGGCCACGGGCACGCGCAGGTTGAGGTCCCAGGCGCGATAGACAGCTCCCATGCCGCCCTGCCCCAGCAGCGAGACGATGCGGTAGCGATTTTCCAGTACTTGCCCGACTGACAGGGTCATCTCTTGTCTCCCTCGCTAGATGAGTAGCAGCAGATAGAGCGCTGCCACCACGCCGGCCGCCACCTCCAGGGCCACGGCCGCGGCGCTGATCAGCCGCCCAGTGCTGACTTCGCCCGATGCTGGCGTCACCGTGACGGCCACGGCGATGTCTTGCTGTCCGACGCGCACCACGCCCTCGTGGCGGCGCGGCGCGGGCACGATCAGCCGCGCGTGGGCGCTATAGAGCCACAGGAGGAACCACCACAGGCCATCGACGACGAAGCGCGGCCGATAATCGACCGGCTTGTCCTCACGCCCCAGCGTCAGCCGCCCGGTCTGGGCCGTCACCGTCACCCGGCCGCCGGCGGACGTGATGACATCGGGCGTCGCCGCCAGCCAATCGGCCAGCGGCTCCACGGGCAACACGTCTGGCGCACCCTGGACGAGCAGCGAACCGCTGGCCGTCCCGCCGCGCGGCGTCGTTCCCAGGTCGAGCGTCACCGCTGGCCCCAGCCGCCCCGTCAGCGCCGGCGCGCCCTGGCCGGCCACTGCACCGGGCGCGGGCGCGGCCGGCGGCACAGTGGCCGGCGGCGGGGCCGGCATCGTCTTGCCCGTCAGCGCCTTATAGAGCGCCGCCGCGTCGGCCGGCCGCGCCTCTGGCGACAGGTCGAGCGCGGCCCTGATGGCCTCGCACGTCCGCCGTGAGAGCTTCAGGTGAGTATACGTGTCCAGCGGCGGGAACTCGAACAGCTTACGGCTGTTCGGGTTCTCGTGCGTCAGCAGGTGGTGGAGCGTCGCGCCGAGAGCGAACAGGTCGGTGCGGGCGTCGCTCTCGCGCTTGCCGAATTGCTCCGGTGCGGCGTAGCCGCGCGTGCCCAGCATCAACGTGTCGCTGCGCTTGCCGCCCTTGAAGCGCCGGGCAATGCCGAAGTCGATCAGCTTGATGCGGCCGGTCGCCGCGTCGAGCATGACGTTGTCGGGCTTCAGGTCGCGGTAGATGATGGGTGGGTTGCGCGTGTGCAGGAAGGCCAGCACGCGGCACAGCTGCGCCCCCCACTCGACCACATCTTTCTCCGCCAGCGGCCCGGTGGCCTCGTCCAGCAACTGGCCCAACGTCTTGCCGTCGATCAGCTCCATGACCAGATAGTGGCGGTGGTTGAACTCAAAGACATCGGCCACGCGCGGCAGGTTCTCGTGGCGCAGCGCGCGCAGCAACTCGGCCTCCTCGCGGAACTTGGCCACGGTGACAGCGCGGTCGCCATGAGAGAAGGCCATTTCGCTCATCTCTTTCATGGCCCAGCGCGTACCGTCGCCCATCCGGCCGACCTCATAGACCGCGCCCATGCCGCCCTGGGCAATGAGGCGTAGAATGAGATACTCCGCCCCCTGGCTGCCGATAAGTTTGTAGCCGCGGGGTATCTGGCCGGTGGCGAAGCGGTCAAGGAGGCTGGGTTGCTGCGCGGTGGGCGAGCCGCCACAATGGGCGCAAAAGCGCTCGCCGGCCCGGAGCGTCGCGCCACAGAACTCGCAGATGATCGCGCTGGGGCGGCGATTTGGCGGCGTTGTCTCGCCAAGATGCGGCTCGGCCGGCGTGGACGAGGCGCCGGCAGCCAGTGACAGGCCACATTCCAGGCAGAACTTGGCGGCGACGCGGTTCTCGCGGCCACAATTATCACACGTGACCGTCAGGGGGGCGCGGCACTGGCGGCAGAAGCGCGCCTCGGGGCGATTGCTCTGGCCACAGGCGGCGCAGAGGTTGCCATCCGGCGCTGGGGCGGCGTCCTCTGGCGCCGGCGCGACTATCTCGGCCGTGGCCTGCTTGTGCCCACAGCGGTGACAGAAGCGCGTGCCCGGCCGCAGCACGGCGTTGCAGGCGACGCACACCGGCAGCGACTCACTGCCCAGCGGCCGGCCGCAGGCGTTGCAGAAGATCGCCTCCGGTCGGTTGACAGCCGTGCAATGCGGACATACTGTGGCCAAGGGAACTACTCCAGCTTACGCGTCAACTGGCGCGTGGCGTATTGTAGCTGCTTGGTCGTCGTGGCGTCGAGGGCAGCGTGGCTGTCCAGCGCTTCGGCCTGTTCTTGCAGCGTCCGCGCCAGCTTGGTCTCGCCCATATCCAGCAGCCGCGTGGCGGCGGCCTGCAGGCGGCGCGTGGCCCCCGCCAGGTCACCGGCAGCGACATCCTCCAGGGCGCGCGTCTGCAAATCGAAGGCCACAACCCGCTCGACATAGCCCATCACCCGCGCATCGGCGGCCACGTCGGCCGCCGCGCCCGCGGCAAACCGGGCCACGAGGTCGGTCCGCGCCGTGATTCGCCCCGCGCCGACGGGGTCACTGCTCAAGACGGCCTGGGCCAGCCGGTACTCGCCCGGGCCGCGCGGCGGGACGATCAGCTCCAGCAAAAAGGCCGGCGGCGCGCCCCACTCCATGTCGCCCAGGGCAATCGAATAGCTGCCGCCCGCGTTCGGCCCCGGCGGCATGTGGCTGAGCGCCGGCTTGACGCGAGTGATACGCCGCAGCTCCACGCCCGGCGTCAGTTGTAACTTCAGCTCTGAGCGGCGAAAGCCGACGGCCTGGGCCGCGGCCAACTCGGCGCGGAAGATGTCGGGCAGCGTGCTGGGGTCGGCCACGAAGTGGGCTTGCCCGCCGGTCTGCTCGGCCATGGGGATGAGCAGGTCTTCGTTGAACTCCGTGCCCAGGCCGAGGGTGCTGATGGCGTAGCCGGCTGCGGTCGCCTGGGCCGTCCAGGCCAGGCAGCTTTTGTGGTCGCGGGTGAAGCCGTCGGTCAGCAGGATCATGCGCGCGGCATAATCGGGCGCGGCCCCATGCTGCAACTCCTGGAAGCTCAGGGCCATACCCAGGCCCAAGTAAGTGTCGTCGCCCAGGCTGAGCGACTCGACCGAGCGGATGATCGGCCGCAGCCGCCGCTTGTCGCGCCCCGAGGTCAGCGGCAGCACCATCTCTGCCCGCGCGGCGAAGGCGACCAGTGACAGACGGTCGGCCGGGCGGGCCTGCTCCAGCACAACCTTGAGCGCGTCCACCACGTAGTCAATCGGCCGGGGGTAGCGCTGCAAAGACGCCGTGGTGACGTTCTCGAACTGCCACACGGGGATGCCGTCGGCGATGACCTCCTGCACCAGCCCTTGCGCGGCCAGGTCTTCGAACTGCTGCGGCGTCAGCAGAGGGATGCGCATGGAGGCACTGACATCGATGACCAGGGCCAGGTTGACCGGGGCCGACGCGCCCCGCCGTGGCAGCCGCGGCTCCAGCAGGGCGTAGACCAATTGCGGCTGGGTGGGGGCCGGGTAGGTGGGGCGGTTGAGGGTGATGTGG
>WBZM01000211.1_pt1 | contig 94234 bp, 82 predicted proteins | sample 5204271 | NCBI WGS metagenome assembly WBZM01 (sample SAMN12344346, study PRJNA552823) | activated sludge metagenome | biome: Activated sludge suspended growth; feature: Nitrification reactor; material: Wastewater; isolation source: activated sludge from nitrification reactor of wastewater...
CCGGCCCGTCCATGCCGGGCGAGCCCACCGGCATGCCCGGCACCGCCAGGCCCAGGGCCTGGGGCTTGTCACGCAGCAGACGGTGCACGTCGTCGGCGTGCACATGGCCCTCGACCACGTAGCCGCCGACCAGCGCCGTGTGGCAGGAGCCATACCTGGCGGCCAGACCCAGGCGCGCACGCACGGCGTTGTTGCCGGTGTCGTGCGCGGTCACCACAAAGCCGTGCTGCTGCATGTGGGCGATCCAGTCGTGGCAGCAGCCGCAGCTGGCGTCCTTCCAGACTTCGACGGCGATCGGCTGCGGGCGCCGCTGCGCCTGCACGCCCGGCACCAGCGCCGCGGCTGCCGCCAGGGCCAGCAGGCGCAGTGCCTGACGGCGACGGGGATGTGACTTTTGCATGGCAGACCTCCGGAACAAGGGTGGCGACGGCGCCGTCGGACCGCAGGGGCGCCGCAGACCGGGCACACTGGCCAGCAGGCGCCGATTGTCCCGCAACCGTGCGCCGCGGGCCAGCCGCCCGCCGATGCCCGTCATGACCGCTCACCCGCGCGCTTCCCCCACCCGCCTGGCCCTGGGCCTGAGCGCCGCCTGCGCCCTGCTGCTGGGCCTGCTGGCGGCGATCTGCCTGCTGGCGCTGCAGCTGCATTTCGAGTCGCGCGACCGCAAGCAACTGCAGTCGCACCTGCACACCACACAGGCGCTGCTGGCCAGCGTGGACAACGCCGCCGCGCTGGCGGCGCTGCCGGCCCGGCTGGCCGGCGCCTTGCCCGGCCCGCAGCTGCTGGCGGTGCGCGTGCAGGGCGCCCTGGGCCAACCGCTGTACGAACAGGGTGCGCACACCGCCATGCCGGCCAGCCTGCTGGCCCAGCCTGGGGTGGCGCTGCCGATCGCGCTGCACAGCTGGCAGCACGACGGTCACCACTGGCGCGGCAGCGCCCTGCGAATGCGCCTGCCGCTGGACGGCGCGGCCCCGCTGACGGTGGCGATGGCGCTGGACGTTCAGCCCCAGGCGCGCTTTCTCGCCAGCCTGCGCTGGGCCCTCGTCGGCTACGTGCTGCTGGCGGCGCTGCTGTTCGGCCTGCTGGCGCGCTGGTGGCTGGGACGGACCCTGGCGCGCGGACACTGAGCCCGCGCCACGGCGCCGCGGCGCGCGCCCGCCTTAAGATGTCTGCATGACCAAGCTGCCGCCACGCTATCCACGCCATCGCCAGTGGTCCGACCTGACCACGACCGACTTCGCCAGCCTCGATCTGGCGCGCGCCATCGCCGTGCTGCCGCTGGGCGCCACCGAACAGCACGGCCCGCACCTGCCGCTGTCGGTGGACGGCAACCTGGCGCACGGCATGGTGCAGGCGGCCACGCCGCACCTGCCGATCGACCTGCCGGCGCTGTTTCTGCCGGTGCAGCGCATCGGCCACAGCCCCGAACACGCGGCCTTTGCCGGCACGCTGAGCCTGAAGGCCGACACCGTGATCCGCCTGTGGACCGACATCGCCGAGAGCGTGCACGCCAGCGGGGTGCGCAAGCTGGTGCTGTTCAACGCCCATGGTGGCAACGTCGGGCTGATGGACGTGGTGGCGCGCGAGCTGCGTGCGCGCCTGTCGATGCTGGTGTACAGCGTGAGCTGGTTCAACCTGCCGCTGCACGACGCCCAGGGCAACGACCTGCTGGCGCGCTTTGCGCCCGAGGAGCAGCGCTTCGGCGTGCACGGCGGACAACTGGAAACCGCCATGATGCTGGGCCTGAAGCCGCGCCTGGTGCGCAAGCACAAGGCGCAGGACTTCGCCTCCAGCTCGCGCGAGCGTGCCGAGGGCTTTGCCATCCTGGGCAATGGCCGCAGCGCCAAGCTGGCCTGGGCGGCGCAGGACCTGAACCCGGCCGGTGTCACCGGCAACGCCGCCGCCGCCACGGTGGAAGACGGCCTGGCGCTGGTCGATGCCGCCGGACGCGCCCTGGCCGCGCTGCTGCAGGAGATCGACCGCCTGCCGGCCGACACGCTGCGCCAGCACAGCCTCCTAGAATCGACCACTTTGCCAACCACCACGGACGACAGCCCATGACCACGCGCCGCCACTTCAACGCCTCCCTGATCGCCGCCGGTGCCGCGCTGGCCTCGCCCCTGGTGCGGGCCAACGACGACGCGGCCATCCACGTGCTGGTGGGTTTTCCGGCCGGCGGCGGCTCCGACGTCATCGCCCGCCTGCTGGCCGAGAAACTGCAGGCCGAACTGGGCCGCAGCGTGGTGGTGGACAACCGTCCCGGCGCCGGCGGCCAGATCGCGGCGCAGCAGCTCAAGGCGGCGCGGCCGGACGGCACCACGGTGTTCCTGTCGCACGACCACACCATCTCGATCCTGCCGCAGGTGGTGCGCAAGCCCGGCTACGCACCGACCGAGGACTTCGTGGCGCTGGGCGGCTTTGCCACCTTCGTCAACGGGCTGGCGGTGTCGGCGGCGACGCCGGCCAACACGCTGTCCGAGTACGTCGAATGGGTGCGCAGCAGGCAGGGCGGCAAGAGCGCCATCGGCATCCCGGCGCCGGCCTCGACGCCGGAATTTCTGGTGCAGCTGATCGGCAGGAAATACGGCCTGGCGCTGACCGCCGTGCCCTACAAGGGCAGCGCGCCGATGATCGCCGACATGCTGGGCAACCAGATTGCGGCCGGCACCGGCTCGGTGCAGGACTTCATCGAATACCAGCGCGCCGGCAAGCTGCGCGTGATCGGCGTGCTGGGCGGCAAGCGCCAGGCGGCGCTGCCCGACGTGCCCACCTTCAGCGAAATGGGCTTCGGCGGGCTGGAGGACACGCCGTTCTACGGCCTGTGGGCGCCGCGCGGCACGCCGGCCGCTTTCATCGACCGCTTCACGCGCGCGCTCGACAAGGTGGTGGCGCTGCCCGAGGTGCGCGCGCGCCTGACCGACCTGGGCCTGACGGTGGGCTACATGACGCCGCAGCAGCTCGACCAGCGCGAACGCGCCTACACCAAGGTGTGGTCGCGCATCATCGCCGACAGCGGCTTTCAGCCCCAGTGATCTTTTGGACCAATAAGGCCTGAAAACCGCTTACATCAAGCGCCGGCAGCTACAATTTCAGTAGCGATTGGGGTCTCAGGCGTAGGTCACCCAGTCGCGGTAGCGGGCCTCGTCCAGGTGCGGCAGCACGTTGTAGCTGAGCAGCTGGTGGCGCCGCGGCGTGAAGCTCAGCTCGGTCACGGCCGAGTTGCGGTAGCGCATGTTCAGCTCGATGGTGGTCTCGGCCGGGGTGGACAGCAGCTGCCCCACCGCCGTGCTGATCGGCCCGCCGCTGGACACCAGCAGCACCTGGCCCGGGTAGTGGGTGCGCACATGCTCCAGCGCGCTGGTGACGCCGCGCACGAAATCCGCGTAGCTGGGCATGCCGGCCGGCTGCACCTCGCCGCGCATCCAGGCCGCCAGGCCGCTGCGCAGCAGGCGAAAGTGCAGGCGGTAGCGCTCGGGCGTGTCGGGCGGCGGCAGCGGGTCGGGGTGGATGGCGCGGATCACCGCGTGGCTGTCGTACTCGTTCAGTCCCGGCCACTCGACGTGGGGCACGCCGCTGAGCTGCGCGCCCTCGGCAATGCCCTGCCAGGTCTGCCGCTGGCGCTGCAGGGTGCCGGTGAGCACGGCGTCGAACGCCAGCTCGGCGCCAAAGCGCTCGCGCCAGTACTGACCCAGCCGCAGCGACTGGGCGCGACCGAGCTCGCTCAGCAGGTCGTAGTTGTCGGCGCCGAAGCTGGCCTGCCCGTGGCGCACGAGGTAAAGGGTTCCCATGGCGCATTCTTGCCCGCCCGGCGGCGCGCCGGCGTCAAACCGGCGACAGCGCCGGTCATCCTAGAAACGGCAGTTGGACGCCCCCGCCCGCGCCGTGATCGGTGTGCCAGGCAAGACGTGACGACGCAGCGCACTCCCGTGCGCAAGGAGGAGCAACGCCGCATGGCGCGGCGAGCGCGGTGCGGGTGGGTGCGTAGCGTGCTCACCCAGGAGGTGAAGGCCATCGCAGCCGCCAGACCCCGCATCGATGCGGTCTGCCCGAAGTTGACAAGCGGTCAACTGCCGTTTCTAGGACAACAGGGCCCAGCGGTACTGCGGCGTGGGCGGCATGGCGCGGTACACCACCTGGGCCGCGGCTTCGATCTCGGCAAGGCCGGGGAGCGTCGGTTCGGAGGACATGAATTACTCTCTTATTGGTAGCTGCTCGCGCTTGACTGGAGCGCGCCAGAGCCACTTTTGACTATGAAAAACCAGCCAGGGTGACGGCGCCGCGCGGCGTGGCCAGGCGCGCCTGCAGGGCGACGGGCCCGGGCTCCACGACGATATCCGCCAGGCCCACGGCATCCAGCGCGGCGCGCAGCAGCGCGGCCTGCGGGTGACGCAGGCTGAGCGATTCCAGCGCGATGCCGCTGGCCGGCAGAGCGTCGGCGGGATGCACCGCGCCCCACTGGATCAGGGTCGGCAGACAGCCGTCCAGCAGGCGCTGGCCATCCTCCCGCACGGTGATCTGCCACTCCAGCAGGCCGCGCGGCGTCATGCGGCTGGCTGGCAGCACCGCGCCACGCTCGAGCCCCAGCGCGGCCCAGGCTGCGGCGGCGCGCGCCAGCTCGGGTACGCGCGCCACCCAGTGGATCAGCTGCGGGCCCTGCGCGCGCACCTGCCGGCGCAGGCGTTGGTCGTCCATGTCGAACCAGCGCGTGCGGCCCGGCTCGCCCGCTGCCGGATCGATCGCGATGATCTCAAGGTAAGCCTGCGCAAAGGCCGCGCCGCCCAGGGCCAGCAGCCGGTTGTGGGTGCCAAACAGCGGGTGCTGGCCGCCCGGGGCGGGCACCACGCCCAGCGTGGCCTCGCACCAGGCGACGCCCTGCGCCAGCGTGTCGGCCAGCACCACCAGATGGTCCAGCCGCGCACTCACAGCCGCACCTCGCCGCCGATCACCGCCACGCAGTCGCCACCCACCCACACCTGGCCCTGGGCGTCGCGCTGCACGTGCACGCGCCCGGCGCGCCCGAGCGCCGCGCCCTGCGCCGCCACGTAGCGCGCGGGCAGCTCGCCGGCGTCGATCAGCCACTGCGCCAGGCTGGCGTTGAGGCTGCCGGTGACCGGGTCTTCCGGCACGCCGATGGGCGCGGCAAAGGCGCGCACCTCCAGCCGCGGGGCGGCGGCGTCGTCGGGCCTGAAGGCGCGCGCTTCACGGCTCGATCGCGCTATCAATGGTATAGCTGTCGGCGCGCCATGGACGCCGGCGACGCCGACTTTCTGCCCCAAGGCTGCGAGGGCGGCGTGGTCCGGCTCGAGCGCCAGCACGGTGTCGGCGCCGTCCAGCAGCAGACCCAGCCAGCGCGGACCGTTGTCCAGCCACTGGGCGCGCCGCACCTGGGCCGGTGCCAGACCCAGCGCCTGCACCACGCGCGTCAGCAGCGCCGGCGGGACGTCGCCGCGCCGCAGCGGCGGCGCGGCAAAGGCCAGGCGCTGGCCGTGCTGGCGCAGCTCGACCAGGCCCTGGGCGCACTGCTGCACGATGCGCCCGGGCGTGCCCGGCCTGCCGCCCGCCGCCAGCCAGGCATGGCAGCTGCCCAGCGTGGGGTGGCCGGCAAAGGGCAGCTCGCCGCCGGGGGTGAAGATGCGCAGCGCGTAGTCGGCGCCGGCCGCCGTCGGCGGCAGCAGGAAGGTGGTTTCGGACAGGTTGGTCCAGCGCGCAAAGCGCTGCATGGCGGCGTCGTCCAGCCCCTGGCCGTCGAGCACCACCGCCACCGCATTGCCCCAGCCGGGACGGGCGGTGAAAACGTCGATCTGCGCGAAGGGACGTGCCATGGAGAACCTCGGTTGCTACGCTATCGATAGCTGCTTACGCTTGTCCATCATGCGCCAGAGCCCGATCCGGTGCCTGACATGGCGGCGCGCACGACGCTGGCCAGCGCCGCCATGCCGCGCTCGATCTGCGCCGGCGTCGAGGTGACGAACGACAGGCGCAGCGTGCGCACGTCGGACTGGCCGGCAAAGAACGGCGCGCCCGGCACGAAGGCCATGCCGGCCTCGACCGCGGCCGGCAGCAACGTCTGGGCGTTCAGGCCTTCGGGCAGACGTACCCAGATGAACATGCCGCCCTGCGGGCGCGTCCAGGTGGCGCCGGTGGAGCCCAGCTCGCGCGCCAGCGCCGCCAGCATGGCGTCGCGCTGCGTCTTGTAGCGGGCCCGGATGGTGGGCACATGCCGATCCAGAAAACCGTCCCGGATCACCTCGGCCACCACGCGCTGGTTGAAGCCCGCCGTGTGCAGGTCGGCCGCCTGCTTGGCCTGCAGCAACTTGGGGTAGAGCGAAGGCGGCGCCACCACGTAGCCCAGACGCAGGCCGGGCGCGAGGATCTTGGAAAACGAGCCCAGGTAGATCACCCCTTCGGGCCAGCGCGCCAGCAGCGGCGCCGGCGGCGGCTGGTCGTACCACAGCTCGCCGTAGGGGTTGTCTTCGACCATGGGCAGCGCGTGCTCGCGGCAGACCGCGATCACCTGCTGGCGCCGCGCCTCGTCCTGCGTGCGCCCGCTCGGGTTCTGGAAGTTTGGCAACAGGTAGACGAACCGCGGTCGCTCCCCTTTTTGTAGCTGCTCGCGCAGACCCGATGCGGTGACACCGCCATCGTCGCTGTCCACGCTGTCGAACCGCGGCTGCATCGGGGTGAACGCCTGCAACGCCCCCAGGTAGGTCGGTGTCTCCACCAGCACACGGCTGCCGGCGTCCAGCAGCACCTTGGCCACCAGGTCCAGACCCTGCTGGCTGCCGTTGGTGATCAGCACCTGCTCGGGCACCACGCGCGCGCCCTGGCGGCCCAGCTCGGCCGCCACCCACTGGCGCAGCTCGGGCAGGCCCTCGCTGGCGGCGTATTGCAGCGACGGGCGCGCCACGGCGCTGCCTTCGGCCAGCACCGCGGCGCAGGCGGCGCGCATGGCATCCACCGGGAAGGTCTCCGGCGACGGCAGGCCGCCGGCGAAGTTGAGGATGCCGGGGCGCTCGGTGATCTTCAGAATTTCGCGGATCGCCGACGGGTTCATGGTTTCCGCGCGCGCCGCCAGTTGCCATGGTGACTGGGTCATGGTTGTTGCCCCTTGGGTGGTGAAAGCGTCTGCGGCTCGCGCCCGTTCAGGGGCGCGCCCGCCTGGGTGGGCCGCGACAGGCGCCGGCCGACGAACACGGTGAGCACCACCGCCGCCGCGAAGGCAAGCGAAAGCGCATCCAGCCGCTCGCCCAGCAACGGCACGGCGAACAGCATGGTCAGAAAGGGTTGCAGCAGCAGCACCTGGCTGACGCGCAGCGCGCCGCCCCAGTCGAGGCCGCGAAACCAGGCGAAGAAGCCCGACCACATGGACACCGCGCCCACGTAGACCAGGCCGGCCCAGGCCGGCGCGCGCACCTGCGCCATGGTCTGTGCCTCGGGCCACCACCACGCCACCAGCGGCAGCGACAGCGGCAGGCCCAGCACACACATCCAGCAGATCACCCGCTCGGCGCCGAGCTGCGGCGTCAGCTGGGCACCGGCCACGTAGCCTATGGCGGCGGCGAGCACGGCGCCCAGCAGCAGCAGATCGGCCGCCGCAAAGCCAAAGCCGCCGGCCGCCTGCGCGCGCAGCCAGGCGTACAGCACCACCAGCGCAGCACCCACCAGGGCGCACAGCCAGAAGCCCAGCCGCTCGCGCTGCCCCAGCAGCAGCGCCGCAGCGGCCGCCGTCGCCAGCGGCAGCACCGCCAGAACCACCGCGCCGTGCACCGCCGTCACGCTGCGCAGCGCCAGCGCCACCAGCAGCGGAAAGCCGATCAGGTTGCCGCCGACGGCCAGCAGCAGCCACCGCCAGTGCGCGCGCGCCGGCCAGGGCGAGCGCGTGAGCAGCAGGAAGGCCAGCGACAGCAGGCCGGCCAGCGCCGCCCGCGCCGCCGTCACGAAGCCGGGCGACAGCTGCGGCTCGGCATCCGTGCCGGTGGCCAGGCGCGTGGCCGGCAGGGTGATGGCAAACAGCGCCACCCCCAGCACGCCCAGCCAGAAGCCGATGCGCTGGCGCCGTGCCTGCCGCTGCGCGCTCATGGGAGCGGTGCGCCGGACATCAGCGCCATGGCCGACCACGCCATCCAGCCGGCGGTCAGCACCAGGGCCAGCGCCATGAGGCGGTTGAACCACAGCAGGCGGCGCCCCCGCGCCAGCCAGCCGCGCAGCAACGAGCCGATCAGCGCGTAGGTGAAGTTGCTCGAAAAGCCGAACGCCAGCATCACCGGCAGCACCAGCAGCAGCCGCGCTGGCCAGTCCGGCCGCCCGGCCACCCAGCCGGCCACCACGGTGAGCGCCAGCATCCAGGCCTTGATGTTGAGAAATTGCAGGCCCACGCCCTCGACAAAGCTGACGTCGAGCCGGCGCGCGTCGGCTTCGGCCAGCGTGGCGCTGCGCGCCAGCCGCGCCGCCAGCCACAGCATGTAGCCCACGCCCGTCACCACGATGCCCCAGCGCAGCAGCGGCAGCGCCATCACCAGCGCCCCCAGGCCGACGCCACACAGGCCCAGCAGCAGCGCCCAGCCGGCCGGCACCGCGCAGACGAAGCGCAGCGCCCCGCGCAGGCCGCGGTTGGCGGCGATGGCGGTGGACAGGGTGGTGTTGGGCCCGGGGGTGAAGGTGCTGGCGGTGGCCAGCAGCAGCAGGGCACTGAATTCGGCGGTCGTCACGGCAGGCGGCGCACAGGCGAACCCGACATGGGCGCGGCGGCGCGGCCCATGGCGCTCAGAACGCCGCCATGCCGGTGATGGCGCGGCCCAGGATCAGCGCGTGAATGTCGTGCGTGCCCTCGTAGGTGTTGACCACCTCCAGGTTCACCAGGTGGCGCGCCACGCCGAACTCGTCGCTGATGCCGTTGCCGCCCATCATGTCGCGCGCCTGGCGGGCGATGTCGAGTGCCTTGCCGCAGCTGTTGCGCTTGATGATGGAGGTCAGCTCCACCGGCGGGTGGCCCTCGTCCTTCATGCGGCCCAGGCGCAGGCAGGCCTGCAGACCGAGGCTGATCTCGGTCAGCATGTCGGCCAGCTTTTTCTGGATCAGCTGGTTGGCCGCCAGCGGCTTGCCGAACTGCTTGCGGTCGATCACGTACTGGCGCGCGCGGGCGTAGCAGTCCTCGGCCGCGCCCAGCGCGCCCCAGGCAATGCCGAAGCGCGCCGAGTTGAGGCAGGTGAACGGGCCCTTCAGGCCGCGCACCTCGGGGAAGGCGTTTTCCTCGGGGCAGAACACCTCGTCCATCACCACCTCGCCGGTGATGCTGGCGCGCAGGCCGACCTTGCCGTGAATCGCCGGCGCGGACAGGCCCTTCCAGCCTTTCTCGAGCACGAAGCCGCGGATCGCGCCCTCGTCGTCCTTGGCCCAGACCACAAACACGTCGGCGATCGGGCTGTTGCTGATCCACATCTTGCTGCCCGACAGCGAATAGCCGCCGGGCACCTTCTTGGCGCGCGTGACCATGCTGCCGGGGTCGGAGCCGTGGTTGGGCTCGGTCAGGCCAAAGCAGCCGATCCATTCGCCGCGCGCCAGCTTGGGCAGGTATTTCTGCCTGGTGGCCTCGTTGCCGAATTCGTTGATCGGCACCATGACGAGCGAAGACTGCACGCTCATCATCGAGCGGTAGCCCGAGTCCACGCGCTCGACCTCGCGCGCGATCAGGCCGTAGCTGACGTAGCCCAGGCCGGCGCCGCCGTATTGCTCGGGGATGGTGGGGCCCAGCAGGCCCAGTTCGCCCATTTCACGAAAGATCGCCGGGTCGGTCTGCTCGCTGCGGAAGGCCTGCTGCACGCGCGGCAGCAGCTTGTCCTGGCAATAGGCGTGGGCGGCGTCCTGCACCGCGCGCTCGTCGGCGCTGAGCTGATCGTGCAGGGCAAACGGGTCTTGCCAGCTGAAGGGGGTCTTGGTCTTGGACATGGCGGGTTCCACGGGGTAAGGCGGATGAGGATTGTCCATCAGTCGGGAATGACCGCCGTGACTTCGATCTCGACCTTGGCGCGCGCCTCCATCAGCCCCGCCACCTGCACGCAGCTCATGGCCGGAAAGTGCCTGCCCATGACGTCGCGGTAAACGCCGCCCAGTTCCTTCAGCCGGCGGTTGTATTCGTCGCGGTCGAGCACGTACCAGGTCATGCGCACCATGTGCTCGGGGCCGGCGCCGGCGGCTTGCAGCACCGCGGCGACATTGCGCAAGGCCTGGTGCACCTGCGCGATGAAGTCGTCGCTCTCGAACTGCTGCTGCGCGTTCCAGCCGATCTGACCGCCGACATAGATCTGCGTGCCGCGCGCGGCCACGCCGTTGGCGTAGCCCTTGGCCGGCGCCCAGCCCTCGGGGTGGATCCGTTGCGGGTTCATGCCAGCTCCCTCAGCTTGAAGCGCTGCAGCTTGCCGGTGTCGGTGCGTGGCAGCGCCGTCACGAACTGGATTTCGCGCGGGTACTTGTAGGCTGCGATGTGCTGCCGCACATGCGCCTGCAGGGCCTCGACCATGGCCTCGTTGTCCGGCTGGCCGAGCCTGAGCACCACGAAGGCCTTGATGATCATGCCGCGCACGGCGTCGGGCTTGCCGATCACACCGCACTCGGCCACCGCCGGATGCGTGAGCAGGCAGTCCTCGACCTCGGGGCCGCCGACGTTGTAGCCGGCGGTGACGATCATGTCGTCGTCGCGCGCCTGGTAGTGGAAGTAGCCGTCCTCGTCCTGGATGCAGGCGTCGCCGGGGTGGTTCCAGCCATGGGCGACGTAGCGGGTCTGGCGCGCATCGTCCATGTAGCGGCAGCCGGTGGGGCCGATCACGGCCAGCCGCCCCACGGTGCCGCGTGGCACTTCCTGGTCGTGCTCGTCCACCACGCGCGCCTGGTAGCCCGGCACCACCTTGCCGATCGTGCCCGGGCGCACGTCGGCGCCCGCCGCGGAGATGTAGATGTGCCACATCTCGGTGCCGCCGATGCCGTCGAGCATCTCGATGCCGGTGGCGTCCTTCCAGAGCTGGCGCGTGGCATCGGGCAGGGCCTCGCCGGCGCTGACGCAGATGCGCAGGCTGGGAATGCCCAGCGCCTTGGCATAGGGCGCCATCTGGCGGTAGAAGGTGGGCGCGGTGTAGCACACGGTGATGCCGTTGTCGCGCATCTTGCGCACCATGGTCTCGGGGCTGAAGCGCACGTCGGGGTAGTACACCGAGGCGCCTGCCCACATGGGATAGATCAACAGCCCCCCGGTGCCGAAGGTGAAGGCCAGCGGCGGCGAGCCGGCGACGATGTCGTCGGGCGTCATCTTCAGCACGTGGCGCGGCCAGGTGTTGCAGGCGGCCAGGATGTCGCGGTGCGTGGTGACCACCGCCTTGGGCACGCCGGTGGTGCCGCTGGTGAAGGCCAGCAGGGCAATGTCGTCGGCGGCGGTGGCGCAGCCCGCGTGGTCGGGCGAACGACGCGCGGCGCGCTGCTCCAGCCCGTCGGCCCGCCCGGGATCGCCGAACGCCAGGATCGGCAGCCTGCCCCGGGCGTCCTGCGCCGCCAGCACCATGTCCTCGAGCAGATCGACCTCGCACAGCGCCAGCGCCGGCTGCGCCTTGTCGATCACCTTGCCCAGCTCGAGCGCGCGCAACAGCGGCATGGTGGGCACCACGATCAGCCCGGCCTTGACCACCGCCAGCCAGGCCAGCGCCATGCCGATCGAGTTGCCACCGCGCAGCAGCACGCGGTTGCCGGGCTCGAGCTTGAAGTCCCGGATCAGCATCTCGGCGATGCGCGCAACCTGAGCCTCGGCCTCGGCGTAGGTCAGCGTCTGGCCGGGTGAGCACAGCAGCAGGCGGTTGCTCCAGCCGTTGGCGCGGGCGGCGTCGAACAGGACGGTGACCAGGTTGGCCTGATCCGGAATGCGCAGCTCCGGCAGGTCGTAGCGGAACTCGGGCCACTGCTCGCGCGGTGGCAGGCGATCGTGCACGTAGCGGTCGGTCTGGGCGGATGGGACGCTCATGGTCATGCCTCCTGCAGCACACTCTTGCCGATGATGAGTTGCTGGACTTCGGTCGCGCCCTCGTAAATGCGCAGGGCGCGAATGTCGCGGTACAGCGACTCGACCTTGCGGCCCACCATCACGCCCAGGCCGCCGTGCATCTGCAGCGCCATGTCGATCACGCGCTGGGCGTTTTCGGTGGCGGTCATCTTGGCCATGGCGGCGGCCACGCTGCGCTCCTTGGGGCTGCCTTGCCCGGTGTCGCGCAGCCAGGCGGCGCGGTAGGTCAGCAGCGCTGCCCCGTCGATCAGCGCCGCCATCTCGCCCAGCTTGGCCTGCGTGAGCTGAAAGTCGGCCAGGGTCTGGCCAAACATGCGGCGCTGGCGCGCATGAGCGATGGCCTCGGCCAGCGCGCGCCGCGCCATGCCCAGGGCCGCGCCGGCGACGCTGGCGCGGAAGATGTCCAGCGTCTGCATGGCCAGCTTGAAGCCGCCATTCAACTCGCCCAGCATCTGCTCGCCCGCCACGCGGCAGCGCTCGAACACCAGGGTGGCCAGCGGGTGCGGCGCCATCACCGGGATGTGGGCCGAGTCGTCCAGGCCCGGCGTGCCGGCATCGACGATGAAGGCGCTGATGCCGCGGCTGCCGCCCGCGGGGTCGGTCTTGGCAAACACGCAGTAGAAGTCGGCGATGCCTCCATTGCTGATCCAGGTCTTGCGGCCGTCCAGCAAATATGAGTCGTCCTTTTGGCCTGCGACGCAATCGGGGCGCGCGCCAGCAGCTCTTAATTGCATAGCAGCGACGTCGGAGCCGGCCTCCGGCTCGGACAGGGCAAAGGCGGCGATCCTGGCGCCGCGGGCCACCTGCGGCAGATAGGCCTGGCGCTGGCTGGCCGAGCCGCCGATCGAAATCGCCCCGCTGCCCAGGCCCTGCATGGCAAAGGCAAAGTCGGCCAGCGGCGAATAAAAGGCCAGGGTCTCGCGCAGCAGCACCAGGGCGCGCGAATCGAGCTGGGGCAGCGCGCCGCCGCAGTCGCCCGGCACGCAGTAGCGCAGCCAGCCGCCCGCGCCCAGGCGCCGCACCCAGTCGCGGCAGGCGGCGCGGTCGTCGCTTTCGTCCACACCCTGGGCATTGGTCCAGTCGGGCAACTCGGCGGCAATGCGCCGATGCGCTTCATCGAAGAAGGGCAGGCCCAGGTGACTGGTGGACGGCCGCAAAGCCGTGGGTTGCAGGATGCCGGTGCTCATCAGTCACCCCCGAACACCGGCTTTTGCCTGGCGGCAAAGGCTTCGTAGGCGCGGCGGAAGTCCTGGGTCTGCATGCAGATGGCCTGGGCCTGGGCTTCGGCTTCGATGGCCTGATCTATCGTCATGGCCCATTCCTGCTGCAGCATGTTCTTGGTCATGGCGTGGCCAAACATGGGCCCCGCAGCCAGCTGGCGCGCCATCTCCTGGGCCTTGACCAGCAGTTCGCCACTGCCGTGCAAGGCGTTGAAAAAGCCCCAGGCCAGGCCTTCGTCCGCGTTCATCGCGCGGCCGGTGAACAGCAGCTCGCTGGCGCGGCCCTGGCCGATCACGCGCGGCAGCAGCGCGCAGGCGCCCATGTCGGCGCCGGCCAGGCCGACGCGAGTGAACAGAAAGGCCGTCTTGGTCGCCGCCGTACCGTAGCGCAGGTCGCAGGCCAGCGCCATCATGGCGCCGGCGCCGGCGCACACGCCGTCGATGGCGCCGATGACGGGTTGCGGGCAACCCCGCATGGCCTTGACCAGATCACCCGTCATGCGCGTGAACTCCAGCAGCTCGGGCATGCTCATCTTGGTCAGCGGCCCGATGATGTCGTGCACGTCGCCGCCCGAGCAGAAGTTGCCGCCCGCCCCCGTCACCACCACCACCTTGACGTCGGTGGCGTGGCGCAGGCCATTGAACAAATCGCGCAGCTCGCCGTAGCTGTCAAACGTGAGCGGGTTCTTGCGCTCGGGACGATCGAGCGTGACGGTGGCCACGCCGTCGGCGTCGCACTGCCAGGCAAAGTGGCGCGCCTGGTAGGCCGCCTGCGCCCGGTACTGCGGCCGCATCGGGTTGGCTGAAGGGATGTAGTGCTTCACGTGGTCTCCAGAAAATGTTGCTTCACCCGGCCCAGCAGCTGGTGCAGGGTGCGGATCTCGGCCGAGGTCAGACCGGCGAAGGCATCGACGATCCATTGCTCGTGCGCCTGGGCCATGGCCTGAAACTGCTGGCGGCCGGCCGGCGTGAGCCGCACATGAAAGGCGCGCCGGTCGCCTTCGACCGGCACGCGCTCGACCAGGCCTTCGGCCTCCAGCTGATCGGTGATGCCGGTGACGTTGCCGCCGGTGACCATCAGGCGGCGTGACAGCTCGTTCATGCGCAGGCCCTCGGGCACGCGTTCGAGCTGCGCCATCAGGTCGAAGCGCGGCAGCGTGGTGTCGAACGCCTCGCGCAAGCGGTTGCGCAGGTCGCGCTCGACCATCTGGGTGCAGGTCAGCAGGCGCAGCCACAGGCGCAGCGCTTCGGGGTGTTCGGCGTGGGCGCGCGCTTCCAGGTCCATCGTCGCTTCCTCAGATCGGGGCGCCGCCGGCGGCCCGGGCGCGTTCGAACCCGGCTTCGAGCTGGCGCTTGCCCTGGAAATACGGGCGTGGCCAGGTCATGTCGGCGTAGCCGATGCGGGCCGCCTCGGTCAGGGTCCAGGCCGGGTTGGCCAGGTGCGGCCGAGCCACCGCGCACAGGTCGGCGCGGCCGGCGGCGATGATGCTGTTGACATGGTCGGCTTCGCTGATGGCACCGACGGCCATGGTGGCGATGCCTGCCTCCTGGCGAATGCGGTCGGCGAACGGCGTCTGCCACATGCGGCCGAACACCGGTTGCTCCTGCTTGCTGACCTGCCCGCTGGAGCAGTCGATCAGATCCGCACCGGCCTCCTTGAAGGCGCGCGCGATGGCCACCGCATCGGCCGGCGTGGTGCCGCCTTCGACCCAGTCGGTGGCCGAGATGCGCACCGACATTGGCCGCTGCGGCGGCCACACGGCACGCATCGCCCGGAACACTTCGAGCGGAAACCGCAGGCGGTTTTCCAGGCTACCGCCGTATTCGTCCGTGCGCTGGTTGGTGAGCGGGGAGATGAAGGCCGACAGCAGGTAGCCGTGCGCACAGTGCAGCTCCAGCCAGTCGACGCCGATGTCGGCCGCGCTCTGCGCGGCTTGCACGAACTGCTGCAGGATGACCTGCATTTCGGCCTGCGTCAGCGCCCGGGCCCGCTGGCTGATGCCCGGCAGGTACTGCTGCGGCGACGCCGAGACGATGGGCCAGTTGCCCTGCGGCAGCGGCAGGTCGGTGCCGTCCCAGGCCAGGCGGGTCGAGGCCTTGGGGCCGGCGTGGCCGATCTGCATGCCGAACCTGGCGTCGCTGTGCTCGTGGATCCAGTCGGCGATGCGCTGCCAGGCGGCTTTCTGCTCGGCGTTGTAGAGGCCGGGACAGCCGGGGGTGATGCGGCCTTCGGGGCTGACGCAGGTCATCTCGGCCATCACCAGGCCGGCGCCGCCCAGGGCGCGTGCGCCCAGGTGCACCAGGTGATAGTCGCCCGGCACGCCGTCGACGCAGGAGTACTGCGCCATCGGCGACACCACCACGCGGTTCTTCAGCGTCACACCACGCACGGTGTAGGGGGTGAACATCGGCGGCGGCGGCCGGGCGGCATCGGCCACGGCCAGACCGTCGCGCCTAGCGAACCAGCGCTCATAGCCTTCCAGCCACTGCCGGTCGCGCAGGCGCAGGTTCTCGTGGCTGATGCGCTGGCTGCGCGTGAGCATGGAATACATGAACTGCGGCGGCTCCAGCTGGTCGCAGTAGCGTTCGCCACAGACCTCGAACCACTCCATCGCGTTCCAGGCGGCGTTCTGCAGGCGCAGCGCCTCGACGCTGCGCGACGCCTGGTAGTCGCTTAGCACCTGCTCGATCTGTGCCGGGCTGTCGCCCAGGCGCTTGAACTCGCGCGTCAGCCCGATGGCGTCCTCCAGCGCCAGCTTGGTGCCTGAGCCGATGGCGAAATGCGCCGTGTGCACGGCGTCGCCCATCAGCACCACATGGGCCCCGTTGGCGTTGCGCAGCCACCAGCGGTCGCACTTGACGCGCGTGAAGTTGAGCCAGGCCGAGCCACGCAGGTGGCGCGCGTTGGTCATCAGGCGCTCCCCCTGCAGGTGGCGGGCGAACAGCTTTTCGCAGAACGCCACCGACGCCTCCTGCGTCGCCTGGTCCAGCCCGTGCGCCCGCCACACCGGCTCGGGGCATTCGACGATGAAGGTGGAGGTGTGTTGGTCGAACTTGTAGATGTGGGCCTGGAACCAGCCGTGTTCGGTTTTCTCGAAAATGAAGGTGAAGGCGTCGTAGAGCTTGCGGGTGCCCAGCCAGATGTAGCGGTTCGGGCGCACCACCAGTTCGGGTCGAAACTGCGCCTGATGCAGCGTGCGGATTCTGGAGTTGATGCCGTCGCTGGCCACGATCAGGTCGGCGTCGGCAAACGCGGCATCGTCGTCGACCTCCTGCTCGAACACCAGCCGCACGCCCAGCGCCTCGCAGCGCGCCTGCAGGATGTTGAGCAGCTTCTTGCGGCCGATGCCGACGAAGCCGTGGCCGCCGGAGCGGATCACCTGCCCCTTGAACAGCAGCTCGATGTCGTCCCAGTGGTTGAAGGCCTGCTGGATGGCGTCGGCCGTGGGGGCGTCCCACTGGCGCATGTTGTCCATGGTGGCATCGGAAAACACCACCCCCCAGCCAAAGGTGTCGTAGGGCCGGTTGCGCTCGATCACCGTGATGTCATGCGCCGGGTTGAGCCGCTTCATCAGCAGTGCGAAGTACAGGCCCGCCGGTCCGCCTCCGATGCACACGATCTTCATGCTCCGTCTCCTGAGCCACAGCCGATTTGGTTGATGCAAAAATAGTTTATGTCTCAACTAAATCAGGTCAAGAGGATTTGACGTCGGGCGGCTTGGTAGTTACCCGGACGGGGCACAATCGGATACAGGCGCCATGGGCGCGCCATCAACCGGAGACCCCAGCCATGCTTTACAAATTCAAGTCGCAGGCCGCCGCCGACGTCATCATGCTCAAGGCCTCGGCCGAAGAACTGCTCAAGATCATCGGCAAACCCGCGAGCCCGACCGGCATCGTCACCGTGGATCAGGCGCCGGCCGCGATCGCCGCCCTGAAGGCCGAGATCGAGCGCCGCGAGGCGCAGGGACAGGGGCACGCCGCACCGACCAGCGACGACGAGGCGCGCACGCAGGCCACCGCCGATGAATTTGCACGCCAGGAGCTGGTGACGCTGCGTCAGCGCGCCGCGCCGTTCATCGAGCTGCTGCAGATCAGCAGCGCGGCCGGCAAAGACGTGGTGTGGGGGGTCTGACGGCGCGGCCCTCCGGCCCCACCCCGCATATCGAGCGGCCGGCCCGGGCCGCCGCCGCGCTCAATCGACCTTGGCGCCCGAGGCCTTGACCACCTTGGCCCACTTGGCGTGTTCGTCGGCAATCATGAGGGCGAATTCGCCGGGCGGAATGCCACCCGGCACCGCGCCCTGGGCCAGCAGCTTTTCCTTCACGGCCGGTGAGGCCAGCGCCTTGGCCGATTCCTGCTGCAGTCGGCTCACCACATCGGCCGGCGTGCCGGCCGGCGCCAGCAGCCCGAACCAGCTGCTGGCCTCGTAACCCTTGAGGGCCGGGCCACCGGCCTCCTCCACCGTCGGCACGTCGGGCAGGGCGGCAGAGCGCCGGGCGCTGGTCACGGCCAGCGGCTTGAGCTTGCCGGCCTTGATCTGCGCCATCGACGATGGCAGGTTGTCGAACATCACGTCCATGTTGCCGGCCACCATGTCGAGCAGCGCCGGGCCGGAGCCACGGTAGGGAATGTGGGTCATGAAGACCCCGGTCATGTGCTTGAACAGCTCGCCGGCCAGGTGGATCGAGGTGCCGTTGCCGCTGGAAGCCATGTTCAGCCTGCCAGGGTGGGCCTTGACGTAGCGGATGAAGTCCTGCACGTTGTGGATGCCCAGCTGCGCCGCCTTGTCGGCGTTCATCTCCATCACGTTGGGCACGCTGGCCACCAGGGTGATGGGGGCGAAGTCCTTGATCGGGTCATAGGGCAGCCTGGGGTAGAGCGCACGGTTGATGCCGTGCGTGCCGACCGTGCCCATCAGCAGGGTGTAGCCGTCGCCCGGCGACTTGGCCACCACCTCGGCCCCGACGTTGCCGCCGGCACCGGCGCGGTTGTCGACGATGAACTGCTGGCCGAACGCCTTGCTCAGCTCCGGCGCCAGGGCGCGCGCCAGGATGTCGGTGGTGCCGCCGGGGGCGAACGGCACCACGATCCTGACCGGCTTGCTCGGCCAGGCGCCCTGTGCCCAGGCCATGTTTGCTAGAAATTGCGTAGCTGCCAGCGCAATCCCGGCAAGCGCCAGACGCCGATTTGCTTTGAAACCTTGTGCCATGTTCATCCTCCAGAGCCTTGAAGTTGCCGGATCAGCGCGGCGCACGCCTGCCCCGGCTCGATGCCCAGGCTCAGCGCCTGGGCGTTGCAGTGGCTGACCACACCGTCGTGCAGGGTGCTGCGCGCCTCGCCGATGCGCGCGCTGGTGTGGGCCACGGTGCAGGCGGCGATGCCGTGCCGCTGCAGGAACGGCAGGGCCGCCAGCCCGGCGACGTCCTTGCCCACGCCGGCATCGTTGAAGACGGCCAGCATCGGCTGCGCCGCCAGCGCGTAGTGCGCCGAGCTGATGCCCCCGTGCGAGCCGCTGACCGCCAGGCAGCCGGTGTCGGCGCCGGGCCTGAGCTCGGTGATCGAGTCCACCAGCCGCAGAGGTCGGTTCATGGTGCCGCCTGGTGGGCGCCACGCCCGCCACGCGGCCGGGCGTGGGCCGCGCCGCCCGGTCTCAGTCGGCGTACTGCCCGGCCGCCTTGATCACCGCACCCCACTTGGCGACTTCGGCGGTGACGAATTTCTTGTGGCCGGCCGGCGTCACGCGATCGTCGTGCGCCACCACCGCGCCCAGGGCTTCTTCCTTCTTGATGAAGTCGGCGTCCTTGAGCGCCGCCTGCAGGGCGTCGTTGAGCACCTTGACCACCGCCGCCGGCGTGCCCTTGGGCGCGTACAGGCCGTGCCAGATCGAGACGTTGAAGCCCTTCATGCCCACCTCTTCCAGCGTCGGCAGGTCCTTGTAGACCGGCGGCATGGTGATGCGCTTGGGCGTGGTGACGGCAAAGGACTTGATCTTCTTGGCCTCGATCTGGCTGGTGGTGTTGGTGGTCTGGTCGCACATGATGTCGACCTGACCGCCCATCAGGTCGGTCATGGCCGGCGCCGTGCCCTTGTAGGCGATGGTGGTCATTTCGGTGGCCAGCGCCTGTTGCAGCATCAGGCCGCACAGGTGCGAGGCGGCGCCCAGGCCGGCGTTGGCCAGATTGACCTTGCCCTTGTTGCTGCCGATCCAGGCCTTCAGCTCGGCCCAGTTGTTGGCCGGCAGGCCCGGCTTGCTGACCACCACCATCGGCACCTCATTGATGAGGCCCAGGTACTCGAACTCCTCGACGTTGTAGGGCAGCTTGCGGTACAGCGCCGGCGTGGTGGCCATGCCGATGTGGGTGACCAGCAGGGTGTAGCCATCCGGTGCGGCGCGGAAGGCCTTGGCGGCGCCGATGGTGCTGCCGGCGCCGGCCGCGTTGTCGATCACCACGGTGGCACCGCCCAGCGGCTTGCGCAGCGCCTCGGCCAGGTCGCGCGCCACCTTGTCGGTGGGGCCGCCGGCGGCAAAGGGGACGATCAGGGTGACGGTCTTGCCCGCGGCCGGGAAGGCCTGGGCCTGGGCGCCCAGCGCAGCCAGGGCGGCGACGGTGGCGATGCTCAGCTTGAACAGGGGTGACATGACAGCAGCTCCTTGCAATGAGGGAATGAAACGGCCAATGGTATCGATTCGAAACGCCTGGGCCAGCCCCGCGCGCACCGGGAATTCCCCGAGGCCGCGCCAAAAAAGCGCATCCCCGCGGTTTATTCGTAGCTGCGCGCGTCCTCGATCACCTTGCCGTCGTTGGGCAGACTGCCCGGGGCGACCAGCTCGATCTGGCCACGCAGCTTGGTGACGTCGCGCACGGCGTCGGCGATGCGCTCGGCCAGACCGGGCAGGTCGGCCGCTTCGACGCGCAGCGTCATCTGGTCGTTGGCCATGGCGCCGCTGACCACCAGGCGAGCTCGCCCCACCCCCGGGAAACGCCTGACGATCTCGGCCACCTGGCCCGGGTGCACGAACATGCCGCGGATCTTGGTGGTCTGGTCGGCGCGCCCCAGCCAGCCCTTGATGCGGGTGTTGGTGCGCCCGGTGGGGCACGGGCCGGCCAGCACCGCCGACAGATCGCCGGTGCCAAAGCGAATCAGCGGGTAGTCCGGGTTCAGCACCGTGACCACCACTTCGCCCACCTCGCCCTCGGGCACAGGGTCGCCGGTGCCGGGGCGTACGATTTCGACGATCACGCCCTCGTCCAGCACCAGGCCCTGACGCGCCGCCGTCTCGTAGGCGATCAGACCGACGTCGGCGGTGGCGTAGCTCTGGTAGGCCGTCATGCCGCGCTCGGCGAACCAGTCGCGCAGCGAGGGTGGAAACGGTTCGGCGCTGACCATGGCCTTGGTCAGGCTGCGGATGTCGGCGCCGCCCTCGGCCGCCTTCTCGAACAGGATGCGCAGAAAGCTCGGCGTGCCGACGTAGGCCTGCGGCCGCAGCTCGGCGATGGCCTGCAACTGCTGCTCGGTCTGACCGGTGCCGGCCGGAAACACCGTGCAGCCTACCGCCAGCGCCCCGGCTTCGAGGATGAAGGCACCCGGCGTCATGTGGTAGCTGAAGGCGTTGTGCACCAGATCGCCGGTGCGAAAGCCGGCCGCGTACAGCGCGCGCGCGGTGCGCCAGTAATCGCTGGCGCAGCCCTCGGGTTCGTAGATCGGGCCCGGGCTGGCATAGACGCGCCGCATGGCCGACCCCCAGCGCCCGGTGGCAAAACCGCCGAACGGGTCACGGCCAGCGGCGCGGCTGGCCTGCTGGCGCGCCAGCAGTTCGCTCTTGCGCGTCACCGGCAGGCGCGCCAGCGCGGCGCGCGAGGTCACCGCGGCGGCATCGACGCCGGCCAGAATGTCGGCGAACGCCGCGCTGTGCTGCTGGGCATGCGCCAGCTGCCGGGGCAGCGCCGCCAGCAGCGCCGCCTCACGCGCCGCGGGGTCGCGGGTTTCGAGCGCGTCAAAGTATTCGGTCATGATGAATGCTCTAAAAACTGGAGCTGTCGGCGCAGCATCCACAAGCGCCAGCGTTCGATTTGACTCAGATATCTGGACTGCGACGCACGCCTGTCGGATGACGCTCAGGCCAGCCAGCGCTTGCGCCGCTTGTAGCTCTTGACGTCCTTGAAGCTCTTGCGCTCGCCGCCGCCGACACCGAGGTAGAACTCCTTGACGTCCTCGTTGCTGGCCAGATCGCTGGCCTTGCCGTCCATCACGATGCGCCCGCTTTCCATGATGTAGCCGTAGTCGGCGTACTTCAGCGCCATGTTGGTGTTCTGCTCGGCCAGCAGGAAGGTGGTGCGCTCCTTGGTGTTGAGGTCGCGCACGATGTTGAACACCTCTTCGACGATCTGCGGCGCCAGCCCCATGGAGGGCTCGTCGAGCAGCACCATGCTGGGGTTGCACATCAGGGCGCGCCCGATGGCGCACATCTGCTGCTCGCCACCCGAGGTGTAGGCCGCCTGGCTGGTGCGCCGGGTCTTCAGGCGCGGGAAGTAGGTGTAGACCTTGTCCAGGTTGGCGGCGATCTCGCCCTTGTCGCTGCGCGTATAGGCGCCGGTCAGCAGGTTTTCCTCGATCGTCAGGTGGGCGAAGCAGTGGCGCCCTTCCATCACCTGCACCACGCCACGCTTGACCAGTTCGGCCGGCGAGAGGTTCTCGATGCGCTCGCCGCGCAGCTCGATCGAACCCTTGGTCACTTCACCGCGCTCGCCCTTGAGCAGGTTGGAGACAGCGCGCAGCGTGGTCGTCTTGCCGGCGCCGTTGCCGCCCAGGATGGCGACGATGCCGCTTTCCGGCACCGTCAGCGAAACCCCCTTGAGCACCAGGATGACGTGGTTGTAGATGACTTCGATGCCGTTGACGGTCAGCACGATGGGGGCGGATGCGGTGGTCATGATCTAGGCTCCAATGGCGCCCGTGCGCGACGGGCGAACGCCGGTGCAGCGAGCGCCGCAGCGCCACCCGCACGCGCGTGCGGGCGCACCCTGCGGTGGGCGGCGGCTCGCTCCTGCCGCTGGCTCAGCTGCCGCAGTCGGCGGCGGTGCGGCGGGTCAGCTTCTTCTCGGCGGCGTATTTGTCGGCCGACTGCTTGACCATCGGCTTGATGATCTGCTGGTCGGCCTCCAGCCAGTCGGAAGACCAGACGAACTTGCTGCCGTCCCAGGTGTGCACGCGCGCCCAGCCGGAACCGATGTGGTCCTGGCAGCTGGTGGACACCGGGCGCATCACGCCCTTGAAGCCCAGCGCGTCCAGCTTGGCCTGGGTCAGGTTCAGGTTTTCATAGCCCCAGCGTGCCTGCTCGCCGGTCATGACCTTGCCCTTGCCGAAGCGCTCCTGGGCCGCGCGCACGCCCTCGACCGCCAGCATGGCGCCCATCACGCCGCGCATGTACAGCACGCTGCCCACCTCTTCCTTGGGACCGGTGCCCTGGCCCTTGGCGTGCACCTTCTCGAGGATTTCCTTCACCACGGCGGACTGCGGCTCGGCACCGTGCTGCATCATGACGGCGTTGTAGCCCTTGGCGGCGGCGCCGACGTCCTTCAGGTCAGGCTCGGCGCCCGACCACCAGGTGCCGAACATTTTCTCGCGCGGATAGCCGGTGGCCACGGCCTCCTTGATGGCGGTGGGGGTCATCACGCCCCAGGTCTGCATGATGACGAAATCGGGCCGCTGCTGACGCACCTGCAGCCAGATCGCCTTCTGCTCGACACCAGGGGCCGGCACCGGCAGCAGTTGCAGCTCGAAGCCGTGCATCTTGGCGCGCTCCTGCACGATCGGCAGCAGCTCCTTGCCGAACGGGCTGTCGTGGTAGACGATGGCGAACTTCTTGCCCTTGAGCTTGTCCCAGCCGCCTTCCTTCTTGGCGATGTGCTGCAGCACCGTGTCGCCCGCCACCCAGTAGTGACCGATGAGCGGGAAGTTCCACTTGAACACGCCGCCATCGGCGGTGTCGCTGCGGCCATAGCCGGAGGTGATGAGCGAGATCTTGTCGCCCGGCACCTTTTCGGTCAGTGCGAACGTGATGCCGGTGGACAGCGGCTGGAACACCGTGGCGCCACCGTGCTTGCCCTTCAGGCGTTCGTAGCATTCCACGCCCTTGTCGGTGGCGTAGGCGGTTTCGCATTCTTCCACCAGGGTCATGACGCCGTTGATGCCGCCGCGCGCGTTGACCAGTTTCATGTAGTCGTTGTGGCCGTTGGCCCAGGGCGTGGCGTTGGGCGCCACCGGCCCGGTGCGGCCGCTGAGCACCGGAAAGAACTGCTGCGCCTGGGCCATGGCCGACGCCGAGGCGCCCAGCGTGAGGGCCGCCGCGGCGGCAAGGGTCAGTTGACGGAACTTCATGGTTTGCCTCCTAGGAAAAAAACGGTGGTTGGGTTTGCGGGCGCTGTGGTGCCCGGTCAGTGGGGGAAAGGCCAGATGCGCAGTTTCTGCTTGCCCACGCTCCACAGCTTGGCCAGGCCATGCGGCTCGACGATCAGGAACCAGACGATGAGTGCGCCGAACAGCATCACCTGGGTGTGCTCGACGGCGGCGATCGACACCTCGAGCCCGAACAGCGAACCCAGCCAGGGCAGCAGCAGATTGAGCACGATCGGCAGCACGATGATGAACGCGGCACCCAGGATCGAACCCAGGATCGAGCCCAGACCGCCGATGATCACCATGAACAGCAGCTGAAACGAGCGATCGACCGAAAAGGCGGCCGGCTCCCACGAGCCGAGGTTGACGAACCCCCACAATGCCCCCGCCACGCCGACGATGAAGCTGGAGACCGCGAACGCGCTCAGCTTGGCGTACATGGGCCGGATGCCGATCACCGCCGCGGCCACGTCCATGTCGCGGATGGCCATCCATTCGCGCCCCACGGCGCTGCGCACCAGGTTCTTGGCCAGCAGGCCGAACACCACCAGCAGGCTCAGGCAGAACAGGTACTTCTGCACCGGCGTCTCCACCGGCAGGCCCAGCACATGAAGGTTGGACACCGACACCGACCCGGAGGTGCTGTGGTTGGTGAACCAGCTGATGCGCAGGAAGGCCCAATCGCACACGAACTGCGCCGCCAGCGTGGCCACCGCCAGGTACAGGCCGCGCACGCGCAGGCTGGGAATGCCGAACACGATGCCCACCAGGGCCGCAAAGGCACCGCCGGTCAGCACCGCCACCAGCATCTGCATGCCCGGGATGCGCGCATACATGTTGTAGGCCGCGTAGGCGCCCACCGCCATGAAGGCGCCTGAACCGAGCGAAATCTGGCCGCAGTAGCCGACCAGGATGTTCACGCCGATGGCCGCCATGGCCATGATCAGAAACGGGATCAGCACCGACAGGAACAGGTATTCGCTGGCCAGCAACGGCACCACCACGAAGGCACAGGCCACCAGCAGCAGCACCGCCCAGCGATCCTGGGCGATCGGGAAGATCTGCTGGTCGGCTCGGTAGCTGGTCTTGAACTGGCCGTTTTCTCTGTAGAACATGGTGGGTCTCGAATCGGTGGTCAGGGCTTATTCAACGCGCGCCAGAAGCTATCGGAACAGGAGCGATGTCAAACGCGGTCGATGATTTTTTCGCCGAACAGGCCCTGCGGCCGGAACAGCAGAAACGCCAGCGCCAGCACATAGGCAAACCAGATCTCGATGCCGCCGCCGACGAACGGACCCAGGTAGACCTCGGACAGCTTCTCGCCGACGCCGATGATCAACCCGCCGACGATGGCCCCCGGCACGCTGGTCAGCCCCCCCAGAATCACCACCGGCAGCGCGCGCAGCGCCACCGTGGCCAGCGAGAACTGCACGCCCAGCTTGCTGCCCCAGATCATGCCGGCCACCAGGGCCACCACGCCGGCCACCGTCCACACGATGACCCAGATGCGGCTGAGCGGGATGCCGATCGACTGCGCGGCCTGGTGGTCATCGGCCACCGCGCGCAGCGCCCGGCCGGTCTTGGTCTTCTGGAAGAACAGGGTCAGACCGGTCACCAGCGCGGCGGCGATCAGCGCCGCCACCAGGTCTTCCTTGTTCACCAGCACGCCGCCCTGGAAGACGTTCTCGAACAGGAACATCGGGTCCTTGGGCATGCCGATGTTGATCTGGTAGCTGGCGCTGCCGAACAGCGTCTGGCCCAGGCCGTCCAGAAAGTAGGTGATGCCCAGCGTCGCCATCAGCAGCGTGGCGCCTTCCTGGTTGACCAGATGGCGCAGCACCAGGCGCTCGATCAGCCAGGCCACGGCCCACATGATCAGCGCCGCCAGCGCAAAGGCCAGCAGGTTGGCCAGCACCCGGTTTTCGAAGCCCAGCCACTGCGGCAGCCATTCGGCCAGGCGCGCCATGGCCAGCGCCGCGAACAGCACCATCGCGCCCTGGGCGAAATTGAACACGCCCGAGGCCTTGAAGATCAGCACGAAGCCCAGCGCCACCAGCGAATACAGCATGCCCGTCATCAGGCCGCCGAACAGCGTTTCCAGAAAGAATCCCATGGTTGTGCTTCCTCGCGCGCTCAGTGGCTGGTGCCCAGGTAGGCACGGATCACGTCCTCGTTGCCGCGCACTTCGTCGGGCGTGCCGTCACCGATCTTCTTGCCGTAGTCCAGCACCACCACGCGGTCGCTGATGTCCATCACCACGCCCATGTCGTGCTCGATCAGCACGATGGTGGTGCCGAATTCGTCGTTCACGTCGAGGATGAAGCGGCTCATGTCCTGCTTTTCCTCGACGTTCATGCCAGCCATGGGCTCGTCCAGCAGCAGCACCTGCGGCTCCATGGCGAGCGCGCGGCCCAGGTCGACGCGTTTTTGCAGGCCGTAGGGCAGCTGGCCCACCGGAGTCTTGCGGTGCGCCTGGATCTCCAGGAAGTCGATGATGTGCTCGACGAACTCGCGGTGTGCGATCTCTTCCCTCTCGGCCGGGCCGATGCGCAGCGCCTGCATCAGCAGGTTGCTTTTGATCTTCAGGTTGCGCCCGGTCATGATGTTGTCGATCACGCTCATGCCCTTGAACAGCGCCAGGTTCTGGAAGGTGCGCGCCACGCCCATCTCGGCGACCTGGCGGCTGTTCATGTGGCTGAAGGTCTTGCCACGGAAGGTGATGCTGCCTTCGCTGGGCGTGTAGACGCCGTTGATGCAGTTGAGCATCGACGACTTGCCGGCGCCGTTGGGGCCGATGATGGAACGGATCTCGTGCTCGCGCACGTTGAAGCTGATGTCGGTCAGCGCCTTGACGCCGCCGAATCGCAGGCTGATGTTCTGCACGTCGAGGATCACGTCGCCGATCTTCTTGCCCCCGGCTTGCAGATCGGATCCGGCTGCAGCGCCCATCTGGTGAGCGCTGGCAGCTATTGTTTCAGTAGCAATCGTGTTCATGCCGCGCTCCGGACGGGCGGGTAGGTGCGGGCGTCGAGGATCTTCAGCGTGGCCGACACCTTGCCGGCGCGCCCGTCCTCGAACTTGACCGCGGTCTCGATGAACTGCTCGGCGCGCCCGCTGTAGAGCGCATCGATCAGCACGCCGTATTTCTCGGCGATGAAGCCGCGCCGCACCTTGCGCGTGCGCGTCAGCTCGTCGTCGTCGGGGTCCAGCTCCTTGTGCAGCACCAGGAAGCGGGCGATCTGCGTGTCCTGCATGCCCTCTTCGGCGGCCAGGCCGGCGTTGACCTGCTCGACGCAGTCCTTCATCATGGCCAGCACCTCGGGCTTGCCGGCCAGATCGACGTAGCCGGCATACGGCAGGCCCTGGCGCTCGGCCCAGTTGCCCACGGCCTCGAAGTCGATGTTGATGAAGGCGCAGACCTGCTCGCGCTCGTGGCCGAAGCACACGGCCTCCTTGATCTGCGGGAAGAACTTGAGCTTGTTCTCGATGTAGTTGGGCGCGAACATGGCGCCGCCAGACAGTTTGCCCACGTCCTTGGCACGGTCGATGATGCGCAGGTGGCCGTCGCGGTCCAGCACGCCGGCGTCGCCGGTTCTGAAGTAGCCGTTCTCGTCGATCACCTCGGCGGTGGCGTCGGGGCGCTTGTAGTATTCCTTGAGCACCGAAACGCCCTTGACCAGCACTTCGCCGCTGTCGGCGATCTTCAGTTCGATGCCGGGCGCGGCCTGCCCGACGCTTTCGAGCTTGACCTGACCGTTGCGCTGGATGCAGACGTAGGCGCAGGTTTCGGTCTGGCCGTAGAGCTGCTTGAGGTTGACGCCGATGGAGCGAAAGAAGCGGAACAGGTCCGGCCCGATGGCCGCGCCCGCGGTGTAGGCGACGCGGATGCGCGACAGGCCCATGGCGTTCTTCAGCGGGCCGTAGACCAGCAGATTGCCGATGCCGTAGCGCAGCCGGTCGGCCAGGCCCACCGGCTTGCCGTCCAGCAGGTCGGAGCCGACGCGCCGCGCCACGGCCATGAAATGGGCGTGCAGGCGCTGCTTGAAGCGCGCCGCATCTTCCATGCGGATCGACACCGAAGTCAGCATGCCCTCGAACACGCGCGGCGGCGCGAAGTAATACGTCGGCCCGATCTCGCGCATGTCGATGCCGACCGTATCGCTCGATTCCGGGCAGTTGATGGTGAAACCCGCCACCAGCCACTGCGCCATCGAAAACAGGAAGTCACCCACCCAGGCCGGCGGCAGATACGACAGCACGTCGTCGCCGGCCTTCAGCCCGTCGGTTTCGACCCCGCCGCGCGCCGAGGCGACAAACGCCGCGTGGGTCTGGCACACCCCCTTGGGTCGCCCGGTGGTGCCCGAGGTGTAGAGGATCACCGCCACGTCGTCGGGCTGGCCCTGCGCCACCAGGTCGGCGAACAGCTGCGGATGCTCCCGCTCGTGCGCCCGACCCAGCGCCATCAGCTCGTCGACGCTGATCAGGCCCGGCTGGCGGTAGTTGCGCATGCCGCGCGGGTCGTCGTAGATGATGTGGGTCAGGCCCGGCACGGCCTGCTCGCCGGTGGCGGCGCGCAGCTCCAGCAGCTTGTCGACCTGCTCCTGGTCCTCGGCCAGGGCGAAATGCACTTCGGCGTCGCGCAGCACGAAGGCCATTTCGGTGGCCACCGCGTCCTGGTACATCGGCACCGGCACGCCGCGCAGCGACTGCGTGGCCAGGAACATCAGGTACAGGTGCGGCCGGTTGTCGCCCACGATGGCCAGGTTCTGTCCCGGCGTGAAGCCCAGCGCCGTCAGGCCGCAGGCCAGCCAGCGCACTTCGTCGAGCGCGCGCTGCCAGCTCCAGGTTTGCCAGATGCCGTATTCCTTCTCGCGCAGCGCCGGATCGCCCGGTCGCTCGGCGGCGTGCTTCTGCAGCAGGCGGGGAAAGGTGGTCGCCATGGGGCGCGTCTCCTGTGATTCGAGCGCCTGGCGTGGCCCCAGGCGCATGCGTTCGATCGACGCGCATGGTACGGCGCCACTTTGACGCTGGGTTGTCGTTTGAACGACAATTGCGGGCAAATCCGACCCGGGATTTCCCGCACATGGCCCATCCGTCCGCCCTGCATGAACGCCGCCGCCCGCTGAACGCGGCCGAGCTGGCGGGTGTGCCCTGGCTGTCGCACCTCAAGGCCGAGGAGTTCGACCGCGCCGCGCCCGAGCTGCGCATCTCGCTGGCCGAGCCGGGCGAGCTGGTGTGCCGCAGGGGCCGCCCGGTGACCTACTGGTTCGGCGTCGTCGACGGGCTGCTGAAGATGAGCACCGAAACCGCCGAAGGACAGACCATCACCTACTCGGGCCTCGCGCCTGGCGGCTGGTTCGGCGAAGGCACGGTGATCAAGCGCGAGCCCTACCGCTACAACGTCAGTGCGCTGCGGCGCAGCCTGGTGGCTGGTCTGCCGGCCGACACCTTCCACTGGCTGCTCGACCACTCGATCGGCTTCAATCGCTTCATCATGAATCAGCTCAACGAGCGGTTGGGACACTTCATCGGCACACTGGAAGCCGACCGCACGCCCAAACCCGAGCAGCGCGTGGCGCGCAGCATCGCGGCGCTGGTCAATCCGGTGCTGTTCCCCGGCGTGGGCGAAGTGCTGCGCATCACGCAGCAGGAGCTGGCCTACCTGGTGGGCCTGTCGCGCCAGCGCGTCAACGAGGCGCTGCAATCGCTGTCGGCCCAGCAGCTGCTGCGCATCGAATATGGCGGGCTGCGCATCCTCGATCTGGCCGCGCTGCGGTCACGGGATTTTTGATCAAATCGGCCTCTAGCGCTTTACCAACAAGCGCCAGCAGCTATTATTTGTGTAGTATCCAACACCGCCCATGACCTCCGACCCCGCCCGCTTTCGCCGTGCGCCCCGCCCCGACACCGCCGCCGCCGCCGGCGCGGCGCCGGCGTCGATCCGCCTCAACAAGCGCCTGGCCGATCTGGGGCTGTGTTCGCGCCGCGAAGCCGACGACTGGATCGAGCGCGGCTGGGTGCGCGTCAACGGCCAGGTGGCGGTGATGGGCCTGAGGGTGACCACGGCCGACCAGGTGCGTGTGGACCGGCGCGCCGACGCCGCCCAGGCCGAACGCGTGACCATCCTGCTGCACAAGCCGGTCGGCTACGTCAGCGGCCAGGCCGAAGACGGCCACCAGCCCGCCGTGACCCTGATCCACGCGCGCAGCCATTGGCGCGGCGACGCCAGCCGCACCCGCTTTGCGCCGGCCCAGCTGCGCGGTCTGGCCCCCGCCGGGCGGCTGGACATCGACTCGGTCGGTCTGCTGGTGCTGACCCAGGACGGCCGCGTGGCGCGCCAGTTGATCGGCGAAGACTCGACGATCGACAAGGAATACCTGGTGCGCGTCAGCTACGGCGCGCAGACCGAGAACGTGCAGGCCGCCTTTCCGGCCGCACAGCTGGCGCGCCTGCGCCATGGCCTGAGCCTGGACGGCCAGCCGCTCAAGCCCGCCCAGGTCGACTGGCAAAACCCCGAGCAGCTGCGCTTCGTGCTGCGCGAGGGCAAGAAGCGCCAGATCCGCCGCATGTGCGAGCTGGTCGGCCTGAAGGTCACCGGACTCAAGCGCGTACGCATCGGCCAGGTGCGCCTGGGCGAGCTGCCGGTCGGTCAGTGGCGGTACCTGGGCGCGCACGAGGGCTTCTGACCCCACCGCAGCCAGCCCTTGCCACCATGACCCCGACCCCACCGCCCGGACCCGACAGGCCAAAGCAGGCCGCGCGAAAGCGGTGGCGCGCGGCCGACCTGCGCGGTGCGGCGCGCCTGGCAACCCAGGCCACGATGGGCGTGACGCGCATCGTCGAAGGCGTGCACCGGTCGGTGCTGGGCACACTCGGCCTGCCCGGCGCGGCCGCACCGGGCCGCACGCGCGGCATCACCGGCATGGTCTACCGCAGCATCCAGGGCGTGACGCTGGGGGTGGACGCCGCGCTGCAGGCCGCGCTGCGGCGGCTCGAACCCTGGCTGGAGCGGGCGCAGGGCGCGCCCGACGAGTCGGCCGAGGCCGAGCGCGATGCCGTGCTGGCGGCGCTGAACGGCGTGCTGGGCGACCGCCTGGCGGCCGACGACAACCCGCTGGCCTTGCCGATGGCGCTGCGCCAGCACGGGCGCGCACTCGAGCTGGCGGCGTTGCACCGCGGCCACGGGCCGGGTGCTGCTGCTGATCCATGGCCTGTGCATGAACGACCGCCAATGGCTGCGTTCGGGCCATGACCATGGCGCACACCTGGCGCGAACGCTGAGCTACACCCCCGTCTACCTGCGCTACAACACCGGGCTGCACATCTCGGTCAACGGGCGCGCGCTGGCCCAGCATCTGGAGGCGCTGCTGGCCAGCTGGCCGGTGCCGGTGCAGGAACTCGGCATCCTGGCGCACAGCATGGGCGGGCTGGTGGCGCGCAGCGCCGTGTGGCACGCGACGCAGACCGGCCAACGCTGGCTGGCGCAGCTCAGGCACCTGATCTTTCTGGGCGCGCCGCACCACGGCGCACCGCTGGCGCGCGCCGGCCCGTGGGTCGACCTGCTGCTGGCCAGCACCCCGTACAGCCGTCCCTTCACGCGCCTGGGGCACCTGCGCAGCGCCGGCATCAGCGACCTGCGCTACGGCCATGTGCTCGACGCCGACTGGCAGGGCCGCGATCGTTTGGCCCGCAGCCCCGACACCCGCACCCCCGTGCCGCTGCCCGACGGGGTGGCGTGCCACGCCGTGGCCGCCACGCTGGCGGCGCAGCACAGCCCGCTGGCCGAGCGGCTGGTCGGCGACGGGCTGGTGCCCCTGCGCAGCGCGCTGGGCGCGCACGACGACCCTGCACGCTGCCTGGCCTTTGCCCCCGCCGACCAGTACGTGGTCGCCCGGCGCGGCCACCTGGACCTGCTCAGCGACGCGGCGGTGGCGCGCCAGCTGGTGCGCTGGCTGACGCCGCCGGGCGAGCGCGACCCGGCCACGGCCACCGCCGAGCGCTGAGGCGTCGCCGAAATCGCCTCTGCCACGCGGCGCGCCCTGGATGCGAACGCGATGCAAGGCGGCGTGGCCGGCATCGGAACCTCGGCCCGATCCGGAGACAAAATCGCATTCGGCGCTCTTCAATCCGGCGCCAGCAGCTACTTTTTCAATAGCAATTCTGCCCCCGTGGCGCACCATCGGCTTGAAAATTCGCCCCGCAACCCCAGTTGCGGCACGGCGCGCCGCATTGACCGACGCGAACGAAGCGCGCTGCACCTCCCGTTGTTTCACCCATGAACGGCTATCCCGCACCATGAGCACCCAAACCCATGCCTTCCAGGCCGAAGTGGCCAACCTGCTGCACCTGGTCACCCATTCGCTGTACTCCAACAAGGAAATCTTCCTGCGCGAGCTGATTTCCAACGCCTCCGACGCCTGCGACAAGCTGCGCTTCGAGGCGCTGGCCGACAGCAGCCTGTACGGCGACCAACCCGAGCTGCGCGTGCGCGTGGCGTTCGACAGGAACGCCCGCACGCTGAGCATCAGCGACACCGGCGTCGGCATGAGCGAGCAGGAGACCATCGAACATCTGGGCACCATCGCCAAGAGCGGCACGCGCGAGTTCATGAGCCGCCTGACCGGCGACCAGAAGCAGGACGCGCAGCTGATCGGCCAGTTCGGCGTCGGCTTCTATTCGGGCTTCATCGTCGCCGACCGCATCACGGTCGAAACGCGCCGCGCCGGCCTGCCGCCGGAACAGGGTGTGCGCTGGGTCAGCAGCGGCAGCGGCGACTTCAGCGTCGAGCGCCTCACCCTGCCCGAGCGCGGCACGCGCGTGATCCTGCACCTGCGCGAAGACGCGCTGGAATTCGCCGACGGCTGGCGCCTGAAGGAGCTGATCGGCAAGTACTCCGACCACATCGCCCTGCCGATCCAGATGGAAGGCGAGAAGTGGGAAGACGGCAAGGAAGAGGGCCAGCCCGGCCAGATGGTCAAGACCGGGGACTGGGAAACCGTCAACCAGGCCACCGCCCTCTGGACGCGCCCCAGGAAGGACGTGACCGACGAGCAATACCGGGACTTCTACCAGCAGGTCGCGCACGACTGGCAGCCGCCGCTGGCCTGGAGCCACAACCGCGTCGAAGGCAGCACCGAATACACCCAGCTGCTGTACCTGCCCAGCCACGCGCCGATGGACCTGTGGGACCGCGACAAGAAGCCCGGCGTCAAGCTGTACGTCAGGCGCGTGTTCATCATGGACGACGCCGAGCAGCTGCTGCCGCGCTACCTGCGCTTCGTCAAGGGCGTGGTCGATTCGGCCGACCTGCCGCTCAACGTCAGCCGCGAGCTGCTGCAGGAAAGCCGCGACGTGCGGTCGATCCGCGAAGGCAACACGCGCCGCGTGCTGACCATGCTGGAAGAGCTGGCCAAGGCGCCCGCCGAAGCGCCTGCCGAAGCGGCCGGTGGCGAGCCGGCCACCGACGTGCAGAACCCGCCGCCCGCCGGCGCCAGGTACGCCACCTTCTGGCGCGAATTCGGCGCCGTGCTCAAGGAAGGCCTGGGCGAAGACCACGCCAACCGCGAGCGCATCGCCCGCCTGCTGCGCTACGCCTCCACCGCCAGCGACACGCCCGCCGTCTCGCTGGCCGACTACAAGGCGCGCATGAAGGACGGCCAGAAAGCCATCTACTACATCGCCGCCGACACCCTGGCGGCGGCCAGCCACAGCCCGCAGCTCGAAATCTTCCGCAAGAAGGGCATCGAAGTCCTGCTGATGACCGACCGCGTGGACGAGTGGGCGCTGTCCTACCTGCGCGAATTCGACGGCACGCCGCTGCAGTCGGTGGCCAAGGGTGCGGTGGATCTGGGCGAGCTGCAGGACGAAGCCGAAAAGCAGGCCGCCGAAGCCGCCGCCGAAGCCGTCAGGCCGCTGCTGGACAAGCTCAAGGACGTGCTCAAGGACAGCGTGGAAGACGTGCGCGTCACCACCCGCCTGGTCGACTCGCCGGCCTGCCTGGTGGTCAAGGACAGCGGCATCAGCCTGCAGCTGGCGCGTGTGCTCAAACAGGCTGGCCAGCCGGTGCCCGACACCCGCCCGGTGCTCGAAATCAACCCCGAGCACGCGCTGGTGAAGAAGCTCGACGGTCATGCGCGCTTCGACGATCTGGCTCAGGTCCTGTTCGACCAGGCGCTGCTGGCCGAAGGCGGCCTGCCCGACGACCCGGCCGGCTACGTGCGACGGGTCAACGCGCTGCTGGTCTGAGCCTAGAAACGGCAGGCGCCCGCAGCGTGCTCGTCGCGCCATGCGGCGTGGCTCCTTCGGGCGGGCACCCACCCGCCGCAGTCAGACCCACGGGGTGCCCGGCATGGAAGACGTTTGTCGTCGGCCTGCAGGCAGCGGCCATCACGCCATCTGGCCGATGGTCTTGCGAAAGCGCGCCAGCGAGAAGGCGAACAGCGCCGCGCCAATCAGTGCCATGGCCAGCAGCTGCACCCACACCACCTCGATGCCGGCGCCGCGAAACAGGATCGCCTGGCCGAACTTGACGAACTGGGTGGTCGGCGCAGCGAGCATCAGGTCCTGCAGCCAGCCGGGTTGGCTCTCGCGCGGCGACTGACCTCCCGAGAGCATCTGCAGCGGCAGCAGCACCAACATCACCAGCATGCCGAACTGCGGCATGTTGCGCGCGACCGTGGCCATGAAGATGCCCATCGACGTGGTGGCGAACAACAGCAGCGCGGCGCCGAAGAAGAACAGCGGCAGCGAGCCGGCCACCGGCACGCCCAGCGCCCAGCGCACCACGACGTGGAGCGACACGGCCGACGCCAGCAGCACCACCAGCCCCATGGACCAGATCTTGGCGAGCATGATCTCGGCCGGCGTCACCGGCATCACCAGCAGGTGCTCGACGGTGCCGTGCTCGCGCTCGCGAATCAGCGCCGCACCGGCCAGGACGATCGACAGCATGGTGATCTGGTTGATGATCTGCGCCAGGCCGCCGAACCAGGACTTCTCCAGCGCCGGGTTGAAGCGTGCGCGCAACTCCAGGCCCACCGCCGGCTCGGCGCCGGCGCGGTAGCGCTGCACGAACTCCTGCACCTCGCCCAGCACCACCTGCTGGATGAAGCCACTGCCGTTGAAGGCCTGGCTCATGCGGGTGGCGTCGGTGTTGAGCTGGACCTGCGCGTCGCGCCCGGCCAGCACGTCACGCTGGAAATTGGGTGGAATGATCAGGGCGAAGGTGTAGACGCCCGAGTCCATGCCCGGGTCGACCCGCGACTGGTCGATCAGGAACGGCGCCGTGAACTGCGGCGGGTAGAACGCGCTGACGATGCGCTGCGAAAGCTGCGACTGGTCCTCGTCGACGATGGCGATCGGCGCGTTGTTCAGGGTTTCGGGCATCGAGGACGCCGCCGAATACACCGCGAAGGTGAAGGAGAACACGGTCAGCACCAGCATGATCGGGTCGCGCCACAGGCTCCACAGTTCCTTGACGCCCAGGTGGTAGATGTTGGACAGCCTCTGCCACATGCTCAGACCTCCTGCTTGCGGAGCAGCGCGATCGCGGTGCCGACGATCACCGGCACCGCCAGCAGCAGCGGCCAGAAGTTGGCCGACAGGTCGCCAAAGCCAAGCGCCTTGTTGAACACGCCGCGGCTGATGATGAACATGTGGCTGGCGGGGTAGATCTCGCCGATGACGCGTGCACCCCCCTCCAGTGAGGACACCGGGTCCATCAAGCCGCCAAATTGCGTGGTCGGAATCAGGGTTCCGACCATGGCGAAGAACATCGCGGCGATCTGGCTCCTGGTCACCGCCGAGGCCAGCAGGCCCATGCCGGTGGAAATCAGGCAGAACAACACCGAGGCCAGCACCAGCGCGAGCACGCTGCCCTTGATCGGTACCTCGAACACGGTCACCGCCAGCAGAGTCATCAACGCAAAGTTGACCATGGCCAGAGCCACGTAGGGCAGTTGCTTGCCGAGCAGGAACTCGGTGCGGGTGACCGGAGTGACGTACAGGTTGATGATCGATCCCATCTCCTTCTCGCGCACCACCGCCAGCGCCGTCAGCATGGCGGGCAGCATCATCAGCAGCAGCGGGATCACCGCCGGCACCATCGCCGGCAGGCTCTTGACGTCGGGGTTGTAGCGAAAGCGGTTTTCGACCGAGATGCGGCCCGTCGTGTGGCCGCCCTGCATGCCACGCGCCTGGTCGGCCAGCCAGTGCTGATGCATGCCCTGGATGTAGCCACGCACGGTCTCGGCCAGTTGCGGCATCGCGCCGTCGAACCAGGCGCCGATGGCAACCTGGCGCCCGCGCAGCAGGTCACGGCCGAAACCGGGTGGGATCTCGATCGCCAGCGTGAGTTCGCCGTTGCGCATGCGCCGGTCGAGTTCGTCGTAGTCGGCGATGGGCGGCTGCTCCTGAAAGTAGCGCGAACCACCGATGTCGAGCAGATAGCTGTTGCTGAGCGCGCTCTGGTCGCGATCGAGCACAGCGTAGCGGATGCCGGCAACGTCGTTGCCAATACCAAACCCCATGACGATCATCAGGATGATCGAGCCGGCCAGCGCCAGCGTGGCGCGCACCGGGTCGCGCTGCAGCTCCAGCGCTTCACGCCACAGGTAGCTGTACAGGCGCTGCAGGCTGAAGGGTCTGCGCGCGTGCGCTGCCGCCTCCCGCGACGGCGCAGCAGCCGCCACGGCGCCGATCGGGGCCGCGCTGGCCGGCGTTGCGCCGCCGGCCTCCACCAGGTAGCCGATGAAGGCTTGCTCCAGGGTCGCCGCGCCGCGCTTTTCCACCAGCTTGGCCGGGGCGGCACTGTCGAGCACCTTGCCCGCGTGCATCATCGACATGCGGTCGCAACGCTCGGCCTCGTTCATGAAGTGGGTGGAGATGAAGATGGTCACCCGGTCGCGCCGCGACAGCTCGACCAGCAAGCGCCAGAAGGCATCGCGCGCCACCGGGTCGACGCCCGAGGTCGGTTCGTCCAGGATCAGCAGCTCGGGCTTGTGCACCATCGCCACCGCCAGCGACAGCCGCTGGCGGATGCCCAGCGGCAGCGATTCGGGCAGCTCGTCCAGCACCGGCCCAAGACCGAAGCGTTCGACCATCTCGGCCACACGCGCCGGGATGTCGGTCTCGGCGACGTGGAAGAGCCGCGCGTGCAGCACCAGGTTCTGCCGCACCGTCAGTTCGCTGTAGAGCGAGAACGCCTGCGACATGTAGCCGACGCGGTTGCGGGTGGCGATGTCCCTGGGATCGACCTCGCGGCCGAACAGCCAGGCCTGACCCGCGCTGGCCGGCAGGAGGCCGGTCAGCATCTTCATCGTGGTCGACTTGCCGCAGCCGTTGGAGCCGAGGAAGCCGAAGATCTCGCCGCGGCGGATGCGAAAGCTCACGCGGTCGACCGCGACGAAATCACCGAAGCGCATGGTGAGGTCCTTGGCTTCGATCGCGATGTCGTCGGCATCGGCCTGCAGCGGCGGGATCACCACCGGCGCGTGGCCGCGCTTCCTGCTTTCGGGCAGCAGCGCAATGAAGGCGGCCTCCAGCGCATCGCTGCCGGTGCGTTCGAGCAGCTCGGCCGGCGTGCCGGTGGCCAGCACCCGGCCGTCGTCCATCGCCACCAGCCAGTCGAAGCCCTGGGCCTCGTCCATGTAGGCCGTGGCGACCACCACGCTCATGCCGGGGCGACCGGTGCGGATGTTCGCGATCAGGTCCCAGAACTGCGCGCGCGCCAGCGGATCAACACCGGTGGTCGGCTCGTCGAGGATCAGCAGATCCGGGTCGTGGATCAGCGCGCAGCACAGCCCCAGCTTCTGCTTCATGCCGCCCGACAGCTTGCCCGCCGGACGATCGAGGAAGGGGTGCAGGCCGGTGGCTTGCGTCAGCTCGTCGATGCGCCGGCGGCGCTCGGCCCTGTCATGGCCGAACAGGCGCGCGAAGAATTGCAGGTTTTCCTCCACCGACAACGTGGGGTAGAGGTTCTTGCCCAGCCCCTGTGGCATGTAGGCAATGCGCGGGCCGACAATGTCGCGGTGGCGCTTGCTGGCCATGTCGCCGCCCAGCACCTCGACGCGCCCTTCCTGCACCGCGCGCGCGCCGGCCAGCAGCGACAGCAGGCTGGACTTGCCCACGCCGTCGGGGCCGATCAGCCCCACCATGCGGCCGGCCGGCAACTCCAGGCTCACGCCCGCCAGCGCCTGCACCTTGCCATGGCGCAGGCGCAACGCTTCCACGCGCACCACAGGTGCGTTGGCCAGCCCTGTCATGGTCTTGCCTTCAACGCCAGCCGGGTCGGCCAGTCCTGCGCCGGATCGAGGCGAACCCAGGCCTCGCCGGGCAAGCCGGTCTTGACGTGTTCGAGGTGCTCGAGCAGCAACTGCCGATCGATCCGGGCGCGCACCCGGAACATCAGCTTCTGGCGCTCGCTCGCCGTCTCCACCGTCTTGGGCGTGAACTGCGCCGCACTGGCGATGAAGGAAACCTTGGCCGGGATCACGAAGTCCGGCGCGGCATCCAGCACGAGGCGCACATCCGCACCAAGCGCGACCCGGCCCGCCGCCTCGGTGGGCAGGAAGAAGGTCATGTAGACGTCGGAGACATCGAGCATGTTCATCACCCGGCCGCCCGCACCCAGCACCTCGCCAGGCTGCGCCACGACGAACTGGACGCGGCCATCGCGCGGTGCCTTGAGCTGACTGTCAGCGATCTCCGCCTGTATGCGCTCCAGCGTGGCGTCCAGCGCCCTGACCTGCGATTGCGCGCTCACCACCTGCGCTTTGGCGGCGCCTATGGACGCGTCGGCCGAAGTCACCTTCGCCTGTGCGGCGGCAACGGCGGCAACGGCGCTCTCCATGCGGGTGCGATCGTCGTCCAGCGCCTGGACCGAGGTGGCCCCCTCCCGCACCAGGGTTTCGGAGCGCGCCAAGCGGCGCTGCGCGGCATTGCGTTCGGCCGCGGCCTGATGCACCTGAGCGGCCAGCGCGGCTTTGTCGCTGTGCCGCATGGCCAGTTGCGCCTCGGCTGCTGCCACGGAGGTCACGGCCTGTGCGCGCTGTGCCTGCGCCTCGCGCAACTGCGCCTCCAGGGTCTGCACCTGCATGGTCGCCAGCACCTGCCCGGCTTTCACGAAAGCCCCTTCCGTGACGAGGATGTCGTTCACGCGCCCCGCCAGCTTGGTGGCGATGTCCACCTCGGTGGCTTCGATGCGACCGTTGCCGGCGACAAAGGACGGCTTGTCCACCTTGGCGGTGGATGCCTGCCACGCATACCATCCACCCGCAGCGAGCGCAGCGATGGCGAGGACGGCAAGCAACTTGTTCTTGATGGAGGAGATCATGGCGATCAGCGACGGGTGAAGTTGGCGGGGGAGGCAGACGTCGGACCGGGCGGCGTCTCGTCCACGTCGTGTGATCCGCCCCCCAGCGCGGCGTAAAGCGCCACACGGCTGGACAACAACGCACGGCGCGTCTGCACCAGTTGCTGTTCGGCGGAGATCAGGTTGCGCTCGGCGTCGAGCACCTCGAGAAAGCTGGACGCGCCGTGGTCGTAGCTCAATCGCGACAGACGGGCACGTTCGCGTTCGATCGCCAGGGCACGCTGGTGCACCTCCACCTGGCGCAAGGCCCAATGCTGGGCCGACAGGGCGTCGGCAACCTCGCGGAAGGCGTTCTGCACGGTCTGCTCATACTGCACCACGGCCAGGTTCTTGCGCACCTCGGCCAATGCCAGGTTGGCGCGCTTGCGCCCGGCGTCGAAGATGGGCAGGGACAGGCTGGGAGAAAAGCCCCAGACGCGGTTGGCGCCCCGGAAAAGCCGTTCCAGCTCGGTGCTGGCCGTTCCACCGAAAGCCGTCAGGCTGATCTGCGGAAAAAACGCAGCACGCGCCGCGCCGATGTTGGCGTTGGCGCCCTGCAACCGATGCTCCGCGGCCAGCACGTCGGGCCGGCGGGTCAGCAGGTCCGATGGCAGACCAGGCGCCACAGGTGCGATCATGGTGTCGTCCAGCGGCGTGTTGGCTTCGGTCGCCACAGTGCTGCCGTCCGACAGATCGCCCAGCAACGTGTTCAGGGACAGCCGCCGCGCGTCGCGCTGCTGCTGCATTTGCGCCACCAGCAACTCGGCCTGAACCAGCAGCGTCTGCACCTGGGTCAACTCCAGATACGAAGCCGCCCCCACCTCCAGGCGCCGTGTGAAGATGCGCAGCGACTCGCGCTGGTTGGCCGCGCTGGCCTGTGCCAAGCGCAGTCGTTCCTGCGCTTCACGCAAGCCCAGCCAGCCGTCGGCCACCTGGGCGATCAGCGACACGCTTGCCGCCCGGCGCGCCGCATCGGTCGCCAGATAGCTCTGCAGCGCCGCCTCGTTGAGACTGGCGATGCGGCCCCAGAAATCGATCTCCCAACTGCTGATGCCCACGCTGGCCTGGAACTGGTTGGCCGTCACCGCACTGCCACTCGGGCTCAGGTCGCCCGGTGTGCGCGTGCGGCTCGCGTCCAGGCCCACACCCACCGTCGGCAGCTGCGCGCTGCGCTGCACGCCGTAGGTGGCCCGCGCTTCCTGCACGCGCAGCACGGCAGTCCGCAGGTCGGGGTTATGGGCCAGGGCCATCTCGATCAGTCGCGTGAGCGCGGGATCGGTGAAATAGCTGCGCCAGCCGAGGGCGGCGACGGTTTGCGTGCCCACATCAGCGGGCGTTGCAGACGCGAAGGTGGGGGGCATGGCGACGATGGGTCGCTCATGCGGTGGCGCCATCGAGGCGCACCCTGCAGTCAGCAGGGCCGCCGCACAGCAGGCCATTCGAAAGCAGTGCTTGTACATACCTCTGGAGCCTATCGCATGGGCCATCGATCCAGGAACAGATCGTCGATGGTAGTGCCCGTCTTCCAAGATGGGCATCCGTCGGCATCGAATGCGAAGTGGATCGCCTTCGCTGACGCGATGCCGTCCGGACGCTGGGCCTGATGCCTGTTCCTCCTCATGGCGTTGTCCTGCCCGGATCCGCCTGGGTGGCCCGCCAGGTACCTGGCATGGCCTGCCTTCTCCTACCCTGTCGCAGCAGCGTCGGTGCACCACCACGGAATGGGCCGTGATCTGGCCCATGCCTTTGAACGCGCCGCAGCCCCAGACGCCGACGGCAGACGACGCACGGCGCCGCTGGTCACGCCGCCATGCGCGCTCTATCATGGCCGGACGATGCGCTGGAGGGCTTGTTGGCGCAATCCCGGCACCAAGGCCGGCTGGCGCGCACCGAGGAGACCGCCATGCTGACCGACCTGCAGCTCGCGCAGATCATGCGCCACGCATCCACGCGCCGCCGGGCGCAATGCCTCGATCCGCTCAACCGCGCCATGCAGGCGCACCGGATCGACGCCAACCTGCAGCGGATCGCCGCCTTCCTGGCGCAGTTGGGGCATGAATCGGGCGAGTTGCAGTTCCTGGAGGAGCTGTGGGGCCCCACCCCGGCGCAAAAGCGCTACGAACCGCCCGGCGAGCTGGCGCGCCGCCTCGGCAACACCCAGCGCGGCGACGGCCGGCGCTTCAAGGGGCGCGGGCCGATCCAGATCACCGGACGCGCCAATTACGCACGCTACGGCGAGCTGCTCGGGCTGGATCTGGTGGGCCAGCCCGAGCAGGCCGCCGACCCTGAGGTCGGCTTCGAGATCGCCGCCCTGTTCTGGGACCGCAACGGCCTCAATGCCCTGGCCGACGCGGGCGACTTCGAGACCATCACACGGCGCATCAACGGCGGGCTGAACGGCCTGGCCGACCGCCAGCGGTTGCACGCGCTGGCCCTGCAGGTGCTGCAAGGCGGTCTGCCCGAGCCGGTCGGCAGCAGCGCCTCCACGCTGCCGGTGGCCGCCGCAGCGGCCCGGCGCCGCGCGCGCACCCGCGCCGGCTCGGCGGCGCTGCGGCTGGCGCGCGGACACGAAGCGATGGTGACCGACCAGGCCGAGCGGCCAGACGCCCTCGCAGCCACCCGCACGCCCCGCGGCCGCCGCCCGGCGACCGGCGCGATGCCCTCGCGCCGCCTGGACGCGCGACCGGACACGCTGGACTTTCGCGACCAGATGTTCATGCCCACGCTGGTCGAGGTGCCCTCCCACGTGGCGCTGGGCGAGTACCTCGAATGGCAGGTGCCGGTGCTCGACCAGGGCACCGAAGGCGCCTGCACCGGCTACGGCCTGGCCACGGTGGCGCACTACCTGCTGCGGCGCCGGCGTGTGGTGGCCGACGCCACGCCGGTCAGCCCGCGCATGCTGTACGAACTGGCACGCCGCTACGACGAATGGCCGGGCGAGGACTACGACGGCTCCAGCGCGCGCGGCGCCATGAAGGGCTGGTACAAGCACGGCGTGTGCGCCGAAACGCTCTACCCCAGCCGCCCGCGCGGCGGCCGACGCACCCGCCCGGTGCCGCCCGCCGGCGGCCTGGACGAGGCGCGCGTCAGCGACGCGCTGCGCCGCCCGCTGGGGGCCTACTTCCGCGTCAACCACAAGGACCTGGTGGCCATGCACTCGGCGATCGCCGAGGTCGGCGTGCTCTATGCCAGCTGCACGGTGCACGCCGGCTGGTCGGCGGTCGGCGCCGACGGCGTGATCGGCCCTTCGACACGCATCCTGGGCGGTCACGCCTTTGCCATCGTGGCCTACGACGAGCGCGGCTTCTGGGTCCAGAATTCCTGGGGCCCGGGCTGGGGCCGCAACGGCTTTGGCCTGCTGAGCTACGACGACTGGCTGGAGCACGGCACCGACGTCTGGGTGGCCCGTCTGGGTGCCCCCATCACGCTGCAGCGCGGCGCGTCGACCGCCTCCATCCATGCCCGCAGTGCCGCGCAGTCGGTGGGTTACTCGTTCGCCGAGCTGCGACCTCACATCGTCAGCGTCGACAACAACGGCACGCTCAAGGCCGGCGGTGACTACGGCAGCACGCCCGAGGAGCTGCAGCGCGTGTTCGAGCAGGACATCCCGCGCGTCAGCGCCGGCTGGGCGGTGCCGCGCGTGCTGCTGTATGCCCATGGCGGCCTGGTGAGCGAGCAGGCCGGGGTGCAGCGGCTGGCCGAATACCGCCCGCTGCTGCTGGACGCCCAGGTGTACCCGCTGGCCTTCATCTGGCGCACCGACTACTGGACCACCATCACCAACATCATCAAGGACGCGGTCAGCCGGCGCCGGCCCGAAGGGTTGCTCGACGCCACCAAGGACTTCATGCTCGACCGGCTCGACGATGCCCTGGAGCCGCTGGCGCGCCGGCTCACCGGCAAATCGGCCTGGGACGAGATGAAGCAGAACGCCCTGGCCGCCAGCGCCCGGGGCGGCGCGGCCGAGCGCGTGGCCGATCTGCTGCTGGCGCTGCGTGCCCGCCTGCCCGGGCTGGAAGTGCACCTGGTCGGCCACAGCGCCGGCTCGGTTCTGCTGGCGCCGCTGGTCGATCTGCTGGGCGCGCGCGGCCTGGTGGTGAAAACCTGCACCCTGTGGGCGCCGGCCTGCCGGGTCGAGCTGTTCACCCGGCACTACCAGCCCGCGCTGGAGTCTCGCCAGATCGAAAAGATGGCCCTGTTCGCCCTCACCGACAAGGTCGAGCAGGACGACCACTGCGCCGGCATCTACCACAAGTCGCTGCTGTACCTGATCTCCCACGCCTTCGAGGAGCGGCCGCGGATCCCCCTGTTTCGCGACGGCGAACCGTTCCTCGGCATGGAGCGCCACATCGACCGCGCGCTGATGCAGCGCCTGGGCGTGGACCTGGTGCTGGCCCCCAACACCGAGCCGGCCGATTCGCTGTCGGCCTCGGGTGCCATGCACCACGGCGACTTCGACGACGACGCGCGCACCGTCACCGCCACCTTCCGGCGCGTCGCACCCAGCGTGGCGGCGGCGCGGCCGCCGGCCAGCGCCCCGGCGGGGCCGCGCCAGGCGGGCGCCGACCTGCTGTCGCACGATCTGGGCGCCCTGGACCCGCTGTTTCACCGCTCGGCCGCGGCCCTGCGCGAGCAGCGCCAGTGGATCGATCTGCGCACCCGCGCCGCCTGAGCGGGTGCGAACGGCCCGTACCCACCTTCGGATCGGCGCCAGCCGCTGCGGGAATGCCCCATCTATTTTTATCAAGCGATCGCTTTGGAAAATATCTATACTGACGCTCCCCCCACTTCACTTACGCACGAAAGACTTCCCATGACCGAAGCCTACGTATTCGACGCCGTGCGCACGCCGCGCGGCAAGGGCAAGAAGGACGGCAGCCTGCACGAGGTCAAGCCGATCGATCTGCTGGCTGGCACGCTGGAGGCGCTGCGCACGCGCCACGATTTCGACACCGCCGCGGTCGACGACGTGGTGATGGGCATCGTCTCGCCGATCGGTGAGCAGGGTTCGGTGCTGCCCAAGGTGGCGGCGCTGAAGGCCGGCTGGGACTGGCAATGCGCGGGCGTGCAGCTCAACCGCTTCTGCGCCTCGGGCCTGGAGGCGGTCAACCTGGCGGCACAGAAGGTCAGGAGCGGCTGGGAAGACCTGGTGGTGGCTGGCGGCGTGGAAAGCATGAGCCGGGTGCCCATCGGCTCCGACGGCGGCGCCTGGGCACAGGACCCGGCCACCAACAGTGCCACCGACTTCGTGCCGCAAGGCATCGGGGCCGACCTGATTGCCACACTCGAAGGCTTCACACGCCAGGACGTGGACGCCTATGCCGTCGAGTCGCAGCAGCGCGCAGCGCGGGCGCGCGCGAGCGGCTGCTTTGCCGGCGCCGTGGTGCCGGTGAAGGACTTTCTGGGACAAACCATCTTGTCCGAGGACGAATTCATCAAGCCGCGCACCACGCTGGAGGCGCTGGCCGGCCTCAAACCTTCGTTCGAGCAGCTGGGGGCGATGGGTTTCGACGCCGTGGCCATCGGCCGCTATCCCCAGGTCGAGCGCATCGACCATGTGCACCACGCGGGCAACTCTTCGGGCATCGTCGATGGGGCGGCAGCGGTGCTGATCGGCAGTGAAGCGGCGGCGCGCACCCATGGCCTGACCCCGCGCGCACGCATCGTCGCCACCGCCGTCTCGGGCGCAGACCCGACCATCATGCTGACCGGCCCGATGCCGGCCACACGCAAGGTGCTGGCCAAGGCGGGCCTGACGATCGATCAGATCGACCTGTTCGAAGTGAACGAGGCCTTTGCCGCCGTGCCCATGAAGTTCATGAAGGCGTTCGGCGTGCCGCACGACAAGGTGAACGTCAACGGCGGCGCCATCGCCATGGGCCACCCGCTGGGCGCCACCGGCGCCATGATCCTGGGCACCCTGATCGACGAGCTGCACCGGCGCGGCCTGCGCTACGGCCTGGCCACGCTGTGCGTGGGTGGCGGCATGGGCATCGCCACCATCGTCGAGCGGCTGTGATCCGCGCGCTGCGGTGCCGCCCTGAACATCCGAATCTCATCGGCCTCTGGCGCTTGATGGTCAAGCGCCGGCAGCTATCAATTTCATAGTCATCATGGAACTCCAGACACTGCGCTACGCGATCGAAGACACGGCCAGCGGCCCCGTCGCCACCATCACCTTTGACGAGCAGGGCTCGCCCGTCAACACCATGTGCCGGCAATGGCAGGACGACCTGGTGGCGGTGACCGACCAGGTGCTGCACGACAAGGCGCGCCTGCGGGGCCTGATCCTCGCCTCGGCCAAGAAAACCTTCTTCGCCGGCGCCGACCTCAAGGGCGTGATGCGCACCACGCAAGCGGACGCGACCAGCGTGTTCACCGAGATCGAACGCATCAAGAAGTGCTTCCGCTCACTGGAGACCCTGGGCATCCCGGTGGTCACCTGCATCAACGGCAGCGCACTGGGCGGCGGCATGGAGACGGCGCTGGTCGGCCACCACCGCATCGCGGTGGACGACCCCAAACTGCAGCTGGGCCTGCCCGAGCTGACGCTGGGCCTGATTCCCGGCGGCACCGGCATCACCAAATTCACCCGCCTGCTGGGCCTGATGGGCGCGCAGCCCTACATCATGGAGAGCAAGCTGTTCGGCCCGCGCGAGGCGCTGGAGATCGGCGTGGTGCACGAGCTGGTGGCCAGCAGCGATGAGCTGCGCCCGCGCGCCCTGGCCTGGATCGCCGAGCACCCGCAGGCGGCGCATCCCTGGGACGTCAAGGGCTACAAGATGCCTGGCGGCACCCCCGCCAATCCCAAGATCGCCGGTGCGCTGGTGGTGGCGCCAGCCATGCTCAAGCTCAAGACGCGTGGGCGCTACCCCGCGCCCGAGGCCGCGCTGGCCGCCATGGTCGAAGGCGCGCAGGTGGACTACGACACCGCCTCGCGCATCGAAAGCCGCTACCTGGCCAGCCTGATGACCGGCCCGGTGGCGCGCAACATGATCAACACCTTTTTCTTCAACCTGAACGCCATCAAGAGCGGCCAGTCGCGCCCGCAGGTGGCCACGCGCTTCAAGCCGCAGAAGGTCGGCATCCTGGGTGCCGGCATGATGGGCGCCGGCATCGCCTGGGCCCAGGCCAGCCGCGGCATCGCCACTGTGCTCAAGGACGTGTCGCTCGACAAAGCCGAGCAGGGCAAGGCCTACAGCGCCAAACTGACGCAAAAGCGCGTCGACAAGGGCCGCATGAGCGCGCCCGAGCAGCAGGCGCTGCTGGCGCGCATCACGCCCACCGCCGACGCGGCCGACCTGAAGGGCTGCGAGCTGATCATCGAAGCCGTGTTCGAACAGCGCGAGCTCAAGGCCAAGGTCACGCAGGAGGCCGAGCCCATGCTGGCGGAGGGGGGCTTTTTTGCCAGCAACACCAGCACACTGCCGATCAGCGGCCTGGCCAGGGCCAGCCGCGATGCGCGCAAGTTCGTCGGCATCCACTTCTTCAGCCCGGTGGACAAGATGAAGCTGGTGGAAATCATCCGCGGCCGCGAGACCGACGACGAAACCGTGGCGCGCGCCTACGACTACGTGCTGGCGCTGGGCAAGCTGCCCATTGTGGTGAACGACTCGCGGGGCTTCTACACCAGCCGCACCTTCGGCACCTTCGTGATGGAAGGCGCGGCCATGCTGGGCGAGGGCATCCCCGCCGCCGCCATCGAGAACGCCGCCGTGCAGGCCGGTCTGCCGGTGGGGCCGCTGGCGGTGCTGGACGAAACCGCGCTGTCGCTGTCGGTGCATGTGCTGGATCAGACCCGTGCCGACTTCGCGGCCGAAGGCAAGACCTACCAGGCCACGCCCGGCGAGCTGCTGGTCGAGCGCATGGTCAAGGAGCTGGGGCGCCCGGGCCGGGCCGGCGGTGGCGGCTTCTACGACTACCCGCAGGGCGGCAGGAAGCACCTGTGGCCCCAGCTGAAAGCGCTGTTCGAGAAACCCGACACGGCCTGGAGCGTGCAGGACATCCAGGACCGCCTGCTCTATCGCCAGTCGGTCGAGACCGCGCGCTGCCTGGCCGAAGGCGTGCTGACCAGCGTGCACGACGCCAACATCGGCTCGATCTTCGGCATCGGCTTTCCCGCCTGGACCGGCGGCGCCATGCAGTTCATCTATGGTCAGGGCATCGAAGCCTTCGAGCAGCGCTGCGCCGCGCTGGCGGCCCGCCATGGCGACGGGTTCCGCATCACCGACGAGGTGGCGGCCACGCTGCGGCGCCTGCAGCCCCGGTACTGAGCCGGCGCCCGGCCGCCCCTGCCAGCGCGGCCGGCGCAGCGCCCGCGCCCGGGGTTTTCCACCGGGCGGGGCATGGCTAAGATGTGATCCGAGGGCGCCTGCCCTGTGCTCAGCCCGCTGTGGCGGCTGGCGGATCGGCAGGAGCGCTCTCGGCCAACACCGGAGCTCTGCCATGCACGTTCGGGCCTTTCTGGACCATTCGATCCGCTTCAGCACGCTGGCCCTGTGCGCGCTGGGCACCCTGCTCGCGCTGGTGTGGATGGCCTTGGCCGGCCCCGGTCCATGGTCGACGGCACTGATGCTGCTGTGCGCCGTGCTGGTGGGCGTGGGTGTCTATGACCTGCAGCAGACGCGCCACGCCATCTTGCGCAACTACCCGATCCTCGGGCATCTGCGCTTCGCGCTCGAATTCATCCGGCCGGAAATCCGTCAGTACTTCATCGAAGGCGACGTCGAGGCCGGCGAACCGTTCACGCGCGCGCAGCGCAGCGTGGTGTATCAGCGCGCCAAGGGGGTGCCGGACGTGCGCCCCTTCGGCACCAAGCTGGACGTCGGCGCCAACGGCTACGAGTGGATCAACCACTCCATGCAGACCACCCATATCGAATCGCACGACTTCCGCATCTGGATCGGCGGTCAGCCCGGCGTGCCGCGCGAAGGCGTGGCGCCCTGCACGCAGCCGTACAACGCCAGCGTATTCAACATCTCGGCCATGAGTTTCGGCGCGCTGTCGGCCAACGCCATCCTGGCGCTCAACCTGGGCGCCAGGATGGATGGCTTCGCGCACGACACCGGCGAGGGCGGCATCAGCCGCTACCACCGCCAGCACGGCGGCGACCTGATCTGGGAGATCGGCTCCGGCTACTTCGGCTGCCGCAACGACGACGGCAGCTTCAGCCCCGAGCGCTTTGCCAGACAGGCCGTCGATCCGCAGATCAAGATGATCGAAATCAAGATCAGCCAGGGCGCCAAGCCCGGGCACGGCGGCATGCTGCCGGGCGCCAAGGTCACGCCCGAAATCGCCGCCGCACGCGGCATCCCGGTCGGTCAGGACTGCGTCTCGCCGTCGGCGCACAGCGCCTTCTCGACGCCGATCGAACTGATGCACTTCATTGCCCGCCTGCGCCAGCTGTCGGGCGGCAAGCCGGTCGGTTTCAAGCTGTGCATCGGCCACATCTGGGAATGGTTCGCCATCGTCAAGGCCATGCTGGAGACCGACATCACGCCCGACTACATCGTGGTCGATGGCGCCGAAGGCGGCACCGGCGCGGCGCCGATCGAGTTTGCCGACCACATGGGCGCGCCGGTGCAGGAGGGGTTGAACCTGGTCAGCAACACGCTGATCGGCGTCAACCTGCGCCATCGCATCAAGATCGGCGCCGCCGGCAAGGTGATCAACTCGTTCGACCTGGCGCGCATGTTCGCGCTGGGCGCCGACTGGTGCAATTCGGGCCGGGGCTTCATGATGGCGCTGGGCTGCATCCAGGCGCAGGTCTGCCACACCGGCCACTGCCCGACCGGCATCACCACCCAGGACCCGCTGCGCGAGCGCGCGCTGGTGGTGGCCGACAAGGCCACGCGCGTGGCACAGTACCACGCCAACACCCTGCACGCGCTCAAGGAGCTGCTGCAGGCGGCCGGCCTGATGCACCCCGACCAGCTCTACACCCACCACATCGTGCGCCGCATCGACGCCACCCGCGTGCGCCTGCTGTCGGCCATGATGCCGACCATGCGCTTCGGTGCCATCCTGAACGACCTGGAGCACCAGCACAACGTCTATCGGCTGTACTGGCCGCTGGCCGACGCGCACAGCTTCTCGCTGCATCCGCCCACGGCCGAAGAACTGGCGGCAAGCCCCGGCATCCGGCCGACCATCGCCGGCCGACCGGCCTCGGCGGTACAAATCGCCGAAGAGCTGACGCGCCGGCGGCTGCCCACACCCGCGCCGGTGAGCCACCTGGTGCCGGAGCAGGCCAGGACCTTCCACAGCAGCGCCGTCTCGCCCTCACAGGTCCCGCCGGAATGGACCGGCTCCGGCAGCGACCTGCTGGCCGCCGCCATGCAGCTGCAGGACGAGCACGCGCACGACGCCCAGGCGCACGCCGACGACCGGCGGCCGTGATCGGCGCGCGCTGAAAGCCGCGGGTCAGCGGCGCCGGATCACTGGAACGCCACCTCGGCAAAGCTGCGCAGCTTGCGGCTGTGCAGGCGGTGCAGGCCGTTTTCGCGCAGGCGTTCGATGGCGCGAATGCCGATCAGCAGGTGCTGGGCCACGCGCTCGCGGTAGAAGTGGTTGGCCATGCCGGGCAGCTTGATCTCGCCGTGCAGCGGTTTGTCGCTCACGCACAGCAGGGTGCCGTAGGGCACGCGGAAGCGAAAGCCGTTGGCGGCGATGGTGGCGCTTTCCATGTCCAGCGCGATGGCGCGCGACTGCGAAAAGCGCCGCTGCGGGCTGCCAGCGCCCAGCAGTTCCCAGTTGCGGTTGTCGGTGGTGGCCACGGTGCCGGTGCGCAGCACGCGCTTGAGCTCGATGCCCTGCAGCCGCGTGACGTCGGCCACCGCCTGCTGCAGCGCGATCTGCACCTCGGCCAGCGCCGGCACCGGGATCCACAGCGGCAGGTCTTCGTCGAGCACATGGTCCTCGCGCACGTAGCCGTGCGCCAGCACGTAGTCGCCCAGCTGCTGGCTGCCGCGCAGGCCGGCGCAGTGGCCGACCATGATCCAGGCGTGCGGGCGCAGCACGGCGATGTGGTCGGTGATGGTCTTGGCGTTGGCCGGACCGACGCCGATGTTGACGAAGCTGATGCCCCCGCGGTCGGGGCGCGTCAGATGGTAGGCCGGCATCTGCGGCAGGCGCGGCGGCGCGGCGCCGCGCTGGTCGCCCGGCAGCGGCGCCAGGCCGGCACGCCGCGTGACCAGGTTGCCGGGCTGCACGAAGCTGTCGTAGCCGCTGTCCGCCCGGCCCATTTCGCGCTCGCCCAGGGCGATGAATTCGTCGATGTAGAACTGGTAGTTGGTGAACAGCACGAAGTTCTGAAAGTGCTCGGGCGAGGTGCCGGTGTAGTGCCGCAGGCGGTGCAGCGAGTAGTCCACGCGCGGCGCGGTGAACAGCGCCAGCGGTTCGGGCGCGCCGGGCGCCACCTCGTGCGTGCCGTTGGCGATGCGGTCGTCCATGGCGGTCAGATCGGGCAGGTCGAACACCTCGGGCAGGCGCTGGCGCTGCGCCGGGCTGAGCTGGCCCTCGAAGTGCTCGTCCTCGGCCAGCGCGAAGGGCAAGGGGATCGGCTGGTGGCTGGTGCCCACTTCCAGCGTCACGCCGTGGTTGTCGATCAGCAGGCGGAACTGCTCCTGGTAGTAGTCGGCGTACAGATCGGGGCGCGTCAGCGTGGTTTCGTACTGACCGGCTCGCTGCACGAATCCGTACGCCAGGCGCGAGTCGGGATGCCGGCCGTGCGGCACACGCAGCCGCACGAACGGGTAGCAGGCACGCACGCGCGCCAGCTCGGCCGGCGGTTCGGCCGGGCCGGCAAGGTAGGCCGCCAGCGCCGCACGCAGATGGGCGCAGCCGGCGTCGTGGATCTGCTGGGCCTGGGCCAGGGCGGCCGCCGGGTCGGTGAAGGCAACGGGGGGTGTGAAGGGAGCATGCGAGACCATGGCGCATTGTCCATGGCCTGTGTGACCGCCGTGCGTCATCGCGGGCGGCGCCGCACCGGCGTCGCCCACCGCGCCCCCTTGCATGGGCGAACGCATGCCGTTAGAATACTAAGCATACATATTAAATCCATCGCCCGGGCCGCACGCGGCGCCCGGCCTCACCCCTGGAGACACCCCATGAACGCCACCGACGCCCTGAATCCGCTCGGCCACGCCGCGTCGCTGGGCCGGCTGGAAGACCTGCCGCCCGAGTACGTGCGGGCCATCCACGACCTGTCGGTGGCGCCCCTGTGGCCGCAGCTGCGCGGGCTGCTGCCGCGCCACCAGCCGGTGCGCCACACGCAGCCCTTCATGTGGCGCTACCAGGACGTGCGCCCGCACCTGCTGCGCGCCGGCGAGCTGACGCCGATCGACAAGGCCGAGCGCCGGGTGCTGGTGCTGTGCAACCCGGGCCACGGGCTGGACAAGCTGGTGGCCACGCCCTCCATCTACGTCGGCCTGCAGCTCATTCTGCCGGGCGAGGTGGCGCCCAACCACCGCCACACGCCGACGGCGGTGCGCTTCGTCATCGAAGGCGAAGGCGGCTACACCACGGTGAACGGCGAAAAATGCCCCATGCACCCGGGCGACCTGATCCTGACGCCGGCCCTCAACTGGCACGAGCATGGCCACGAGGGCAGCGGCCCGGTGGTGTGGCTGGACGCGCTGGATCTGCCCTTCATCTACCAAATGGAGGCCTCCTACGCCATCGAAGGCCCGCCGCAGGCGGCGGGCGCCGGACCGGACGCGTCGCAGAACAGGTACCTGCGCGCCGGCCTGCTGCCCTATGCCTCGCTCGGTCAGGCGCTGCGCCCGCAATACCCGCAAATCCGCTTTCCGTGGCAGGACGTGCGCCAGGCGCTGGGCGCGCTGGCCAGCGTGACCGCGCGCGACGAGGCGGTGCAGCTGGCCTACGTCAACCCCGAAACCGGCCGTCCCTGCCTGCCGACACTGGGCTTTTCGGCGCAGCAGCTGCGCGCCGGGCAGGATTTTTCGCCGCGCAGGCGCTCGGCCAGCAGCGTGATCCACGTGATCGAAGGCCGCGGCGAATCCGAAATCGACGGCGTCACCCTGAAGTGGACGCAAGGCGATACGCTGGCGGTGCCGACGCATGCCCAAGTCACGCACCGCGCCACCGGACGGGACGCCTACCTGTTCCACGTGGACGACGCGCCGATGCAGCGCGCGCTCGGTTTTTACGAGGATTTTTGACCTCCAACGCCCGCCAGTCGAGCGCCAGCAGCTACATTTTCAAGAGCACTCCACATGACTTCCTACATCTTCCCCCCCGCCCCCCAGGCCGCCGTGCCGGTGCGCGGCAGCCCGCAGCAGTACGCCGTCAGCCGCATCTTCTGCGTCGGCCGCAACTACGCCGCCCACGCGCGCGAAATGGGGTTCGACCCCGACCGCGAGCCGCCCTTCTACTTCAACAAGACGCCCATCGATCTGGTGCCGAGCGGTGCCACCGTGCCGTATCCGCTGGGCAGCCAGAACTACCACTACGAGATGGAGCTGGTGATCGCCCTCGGCCAGCCGGCCTTCCGTGTGGCGCCCGAGCAGGCGCAGGCCTGCGTGTGGGGCTACGCCTGCGGGCTGGACATGACGCGGCGCGACCTGCAGATCAAGTCGCGCGAGATGGGCCGGCCCTGGGACTTCGGCAAGGACTTCGAGCAGTCGGCGGTGATCAGCGAGCTGGTGCCCGCCAGCGCCATCGGTCACCCGACCCGCGGCGCCATCCAGCTCAGCGTCAATGGCCAGCTGCGGCAGAACGCCGACCTGAAGGACCTGATCTGGAGCGTGCCCGAGATCGTCGCCAACCTGTCGCACTACTACCACCTGCAACCGGGCGATCTGATCTACACCGGCACGCCCGAAGGCGTGGGCGCGGTGCAGCCGGGCGACCACATCACCGGCCGGATCGACGGCGTGGGCGAGATCGCGCTCACCATCGGCCAGCCCGAGTGATTCAAGAAAAACAAGGCTTCAGGGCTTGCCTGGAAAGCGCAAGCAGCTATTAATTTTGTAGTCAACGGAAATCCCATGGCTGAACCACAGCACATACTGGTGGTGGGTGGCGGCATCGGCGGCCTGGCCGCGGCGCTGGCACTGGCCCGGCTGGGCCTGCACGTCACGCTGCTGGAACAGGCGGCCGAGATCGGCGAGATCGGCGCCGGCATCCAGCTCGGCCCCAACGCCTTTGCCGCCCTGGACGCGCTGGGCGTGGGCGAGAACGCGCGCCGCCGCGCCGTGTTCACCGACGAGCTGATCATGATGGACGCGGTCGACGCCAGCGTGGTTGGGCGCTTTCCGGTCGGCCAGGCCTTCCGCGCCCGCTTTGGCAACCCCTATGCGGTGATCCACCGCGCCGACATCCACACCTCGATCCTGGAGGGGGTGCAAGGCTCGGACCGCATCCAGTTTCACACCTCGACCAAGGTGGTGCATATCGAGCAGGACGCCGCCAGTGTGACCGCCATCGACCAGCACGGCCAGCGCTGGCAGGCCGACGCGCTGGTGGCCGCCGACGGCGTGCGCTCGGTGGCGCGTGACATCCTGTTCGGCGACGCGCCGCGCGTGTCGGGCCATGTGGTCTACCGCGCCGTGGTGCCGGTGGCCGACATGCCGCGCGAGCTGCGGGTCAACGCCCCGGTGGTCTGGGCCGGCCCCAACTGCCACCTGGTGCACTACCCGCTGCGCGGCGGCAGCGAATACAACCTGGTGGTCACCTTCCACAGCCGCCAGCCGGAGCAGTGGGGCGTCACCGACGGCAGCAAGCAGGAAGTGCTGAGCTACTTCCAGGGCATCCACCCGTGCCCGCGCCAGTTGCTGGAATGCCCCAAGAGCTGGCGCCGCTGGGCCACCGCCGACCGCCACCCGATCCCGCGCTGGACGGCGGGCCGCGTCACCCTGCTGGGCGACGCCGCGCACGGCATGCTGCAATACCTGGCGCAGGGCGCCTGCATGGCGATCGAAGACGCGGTGACGCTGGGCCTGGCGATGCAGGCCTGCGCGCTGGACATCGGCCGCGCCTTTGCGCTGTACGAGCAAAGCCGCATCCCGCGCACCGCGCGCGTGGTGCTGTCGGCGCGCGAAATGGGGCGCCTGTACCACGCCGACGGCGTCGAGCGCCTGGTGCGCAACCAGCTCTGGGAAGGCCGCACGCCCGAGCGCTTCTACGATGCGCTGGAATGGCTGTACGGCTGGCGCGCCGACACCGCGCTGGCGCGGCCGCGCGCAATCGAGCCGCGCCCGAGCTGACACACCCCATTCGGTAGGGCCCGGATCCAACCCGCCCCGTGCGGCACACCCGCACCCCACACACACACAAAAACCGCCCCTCGAGGGGGCGGTTGGAGTCGACACGCCCGGCGCGTCAGAAGATGCGAAGTGATGCCGGGCGCCCGAGAGGAGCACCCCAACGCCACCGATCGAGGTGCCAGCCACAGCCGCAGCCTGGGCTACGGCGAGCACTGGCAACGACGCGCGGCTGTGTTGGGGCGGTCACGGCGGGCATGAGTGCCTCGTTGAAGCTTCTCAAGTCCGGCGGCGCAGACGCGTGGCACCCAGGCCGGCCAGGGTGGCCATCAGCATCACCATGGCCCACTCACCCAGTGTCGGGATCGGGGCCACGGCTTCGCGGCTGGGCACCCGAACTCTGGCTGTCCCGGTGTTGTTGGCTGGGTTGGTGTCGCCAGGGGCGTCCAGAGTCGCCGTGTTGGTGATGGGGCTCGAACCGTTGTACGGATCGTCCAGCTGAACCGTAAAGGTGAACGTCCGGCTGGCGCCACTGGCCAGGGCGCCCACCGCGCAGCTCACCGTGCTGCCGCTGGCAACACAGCCGTCCACCGACGAGACGAAGCTCATGCCGGCCGGCAGCGGATCGACCACCTGGGCGCCCAGGCTGTCGAGCGGGCCATGGTTCGTCACCGTCAGCGAGAAGACCGCCTGTTCGCCCGCAGCGAGCGTCTGCTTGTTGATCGACTTGGTCAGCGACAGGTCGGTGGCAATCGCCTCGCGGCGCGTGGTGGTGTCCTCATCGGTTTCGTTGTTGTCCATCTCGCGCTCGGTCTCGGCGACCGCGACCACCACGTTGTTGCGCTGGGTTCCGCCATAGTCACCTGCGGTGACGATGCTTTCCGCACGCATGCGGTACTTGATCACGATGGCGTTGGATGCACCGATCGCAATGGTCGGGAAACTGCAGGTCAGCGTGCCCGATATGGCGCCCACCGCCGGTTCGGTGCAGGTGGGTGCCGCCACCGGTGTGCCGCCGATCGATGCCGACAAACTCCCCTGATAGCTGAAACGTGCACTGGGGGTGGTGCCCGCCTTCGGGAAGGTGTCGGTGATCAGCAGATTGGTGCCATAGGACGGGCCAACGTTGGTCACGGTGATGGTGTATTCGGTGTCCGCACCCAGAACCACAGGATCAACGTCGTCGGTCTTGTGAACCAGAACGTCCAGGTCGGCCGCAATCACGGTCGCATCGGCAGTGGCCGAGTTGTTGTTGGTGTCGGTTTCCGTGCTGTCTGTGGCAATGTTGACCACGTTGTGGATCGTCGTGCCCAGCGCCGCAGCCAGCGGCCGCACCCGGAAGGTGGCGGTGTACTGGGTGCCCGACGGGATCGACGCCCAGCTGCACGCCACGCTGCCGCTGATGGCCCCGTCGGCCGGCGCCGTGCAGGTGCCGGCGTTGGTGGCCGTGGCCGTGCCCAGCATCGCCGTGTTGGCCGGCAGCGCGTCCGTGATCGTCACGTTGGTGGCGGTCGATGGGCCGTTGTTGCGTGCCGTAATCACATAGACCAGTGGTTCCCCGACCCGCACCGGGTTCGGCGTGACCGACTTGCTGACCGTCACGTCCACGCGTGGCTGGACCGTGCTGTTGACGCTGGCACTGTTGTTGCTGCGATTCGGGTCGCCCACGTCAGGGGAGGTGACCGACGCCGTGTTGGTGTGCGTGCGGTCGCTCGCCGTGGTGTTGGCCAGCCGGGCCACGATGGTGACCGTGGCCGAGGCTCCACTGTTCAAGGTTCCCAGGTTGCAACTCACGTTCTGGGTCGGACCGTTGGCCGGTGTGGTGGCAGGGGTGCAGGAGCCCTGAGACGTCACAATGGACTGTAGGCCACCGGCAGTGATCAGGTTCGCAAGGTTGTCCGTGACCGTCACGTTGGTCGAGGCATCAGGCCCTGCATTGCGGACCGTGAGCGTATAGGTCACGTTCTGACCCACCACCACCGGTTCCGGCGTGGCTGTCTTGGAGATCGACAGGTCGGCCTGAGTGGCCGTGCTGGCGTTGCCCCGCGTGACGCAGTTGTTGTCGGGGTTGTTGTCGACAGGACCAGCACCGGTCAGATTGACACAGACGTTGTTGTTCAACGTCCCCGTCCCCGTGTGCCGCACCGGCACCGTGATGCTCGGGAAGTTGCTGCTGGCGGGTCGGCCGTCGCTGCGTGTACAGGTAACCGTGACCGGCCCGTTCTGCGGGAAGGCGCCGCCGCCGCTGGAACTGCACGTCCAGCCGGTTCCGGTGGGCAGGGCATTCAACCGCATGCCCGCCGGAATGTTCTCCGTCACCGTGACGGTCTGCCCGGGAGCCACGGCCACCGGGCCGTTGTTGCGCACGGTGATGGTCCAGTTGTAGTCCTGGTTGGGAACCACCGGCGAAATGGTGGCCGTCTTGTTCACCGACAGATCGGCGTCATTGCTGCCGGTTACCGACACCGAACCGGTGTTGTTGCCGGGCACCGGGTCGGTCTGCCCCGTCGGCAGCGCCACCGTCGCGGTGTTGCTGATGGGACCCAGACCGACCGTGGCCGTCAACGTGATGGTGGGCAGGTTGGTGTACGGGGCGCCGGTGTAGGTACCGGCGTAGGTGCAGGTCAGCGTGGGGGCAGAAAAGGAGCAGCTCCAGGGCGCTGGCGCAGCGTGGCTGACATAGGTCAGACCTGCCGGCAGGGTATCGGTGACCACCACATTGGAGGGGTTTACGCCGCCCCGGCGCTGAGCCTGCAGCGTGAATGTCACCGGGGCGCCGACGGCCACCGTGCCGGTCGGGCTGGCAGTCTTGGTGAGGGCCATGTCGGTGCCCGCCGTGAATGGCACGTCGACCAGCCCCGTGTTGTTCGCCAGGTCACCATCCGGGTAGGTCGATCCGACCCCGAAGCTGGCTGACACGGTGCCATTGACGTTGCCCATGGCAGGCACGGTGATGGGGGGGTAGGAGCTGCCGGAAGCCAGTCCGTCTGTGCGCGTGCAGGTGATCAGCGCGCCGGGGCTCGGCGGGTTGGAAAGTGGATAGCCGCCGCTGGGCGAGCAGCTCCAGCCCGAACCCGTGGGTACCCCGGTGATGGTGGCACCGGCGGGCACGTTGAACGTCACCGTGGCCGACTGGCCCGACGGCAGCGCATTGGGCCCGCCGTTGGACACATTCAAGGTGTAGCTGTAGGGAGTACCCGCGACGGCACCGGGCGCCGCGTTATGGCTGGCGGTGATGCGCAGGTCGGCCGCCGCCACGGCGGTGATGTTGCGACTCAGGCTGTTGTTGCTGCCGTTCGGATCGGCCGTGGTGGCGCTCACACTGGCGCTGTTCGGCCACACACCCGCCGCAGGCAGGATAACCTGCAGCGTCACCGTGCGGGACGCTTGAAACGGGACGCTGGCGGCCCAGGTGCACTCGTAAGGCGCCACCGAGGTGCAGGTACCGCCGTCCGAGGCGCCAAGGCTGACGAACGTGGAACCAGGCGGAATCGTGTCGCCCAGCTTGACCCCGCTGGCAGCGTCCGGACCGTTGTTCTGCAGCGTCATGGTGATGGTCGCCACACCGCCCGCCGGCACCGGATCCGGGCTCACGACCTGTTGGGCCAGTACCAGATCGGCCGACTGCGCCTGCGCCCAGCCGGCCGTGCCCAGCAGCGCGGTCACCGCAAAAATCGCGCCCGCCAGCGGTCGGCCACGAGTAGCCGCGCGCAGGAAACGGCGTTCCGTCAACTCACGCATGAGAACCTCCTATTCATCAGATTTGAACCATCCGCACAAGGGAACCTTGCCCGTGACGAGGGGCGGGTCGCAGCGAACGGCATTTGTTCCACATTGAAACCGCCCGGAGTCTAGGCAAGAAGTTGCCGCTTCCCGGCAACCATCCGCGGTTTTCGCAACTGCGTCACGAAAACCGATCGCCACGTTGCCATTCTACAACCCATAAAATCCCAGTCCCCCGCGTCGCCCACCACCTGCCTTTCTGCCTTCGTCCGATGGTCACGTTCGCCGTTCTGCCCCAGTATCTGCTGCCAAAGCGGTGGCTGACCCGGCTGGCCGGCCGCGCCGCCGGCGCCCGGCTGGGCGACCTCACCCACGCCGCCATCCGCCGCTTCGTCGCCCGCTACGGTGTCGACATGAGCGAGGCGGCCGACCCGCGCATCGAAAGCTACGCCAGCTTCAACGACTTCTTCACCCGCGCGCTCAAGCCGGGCGCGCGCCCGCTGGCCGCCGCCGATTACCTGTGCCCGGTGGACGGCGCCATCAGCCAGTTCGGCGCCATCGAGCGCGACCAGATCTTCCAGGCCAAGGGCCATGCCTACAGCACCACCGCCCTGCTGGGCGGCGACGCGCGGCTGGCGGCCGAGTTCGAACACGGCCAGTTCGCCACCCTGTACCTGAGCCCGCGCGACTACCACCGCATCCACATGCCCTGCGCCGGGCGGCTGCGCAACATGGTGCATGTGCCGGGCGATCTGTTTTCGGTCAACCCGGTGACGGCGCGCGGGGTGCCGGGGCTGTTTGCACGCAACGAGCGCGTGGTGTGTGCGTTCGACACCGCGCGCGGCCCGCTGGCGCTGGTGCTGGTGGGCGCCACCATCGTCGGCAGCATGGCCACCGCCTGGCACGGCGTGGTCAACCCGCCGCGACCGGGCCGGATCCGGCGCTGGAGCTACGACGAGCCAAGCATCGAGTTGCAGCGCGGCGAGGAAATGGGGCGCTTTCTGCTCGGCTCCACCGTGGTGCTGCTGTGGCCGCACGGCACGCTGCGCTTTGCCCCCGACTGGGCACCCGGCGGCGCGGTGCGCATGGGCCAGGCCCTGGGCAAGGCGCTGGGCTGACAGCGCGGCGATCCGCCGCCCTTCAGCCGCCGGCCAGGGCCAGCGTGAGCGGATCGATGCGGTAGTTCTGCGGCCCGCGGCTGGCGATCTTCAGCGCGCCCAGGCGGTTGCCCAGCGCCGCGCAGCGCGCCAGCGGCCAGCCCTGCTCCAGGCCGTGCAGCAGGGCGCCGCGCCAGGCGTCGCCGCAGCCGGTGGGGTCGACCACGGCCTCGGGCTGCACTGCCGGCACATGGGTCTTGCGGCCGTCCTCCCACAGCTCGCAGCCGGCGCCGCCCAGCGTCACCACCAGGCCGCGCACCCGCCGCGACAGCTCGGCCGGCTCCACCCCCATGCGTTCGCACAGCATGCGGCCTTCGTAGTCGTTGACGGTGACCCAGCTGGCCAGCTCGACGAAGTGCGCCAGCTCGCGGCCGTCGAACATCGGCAGGCCCTGGCCGGGGTCGAACACGAAGGGAATGCCGGCGGCGTGAAACTGCTCGGCGTGCTGCAGCATGGCGTCGCGCCCGTCGGGGGCGACGATGCCCAGGCGAACGTCGGCGCGCGCGCTGACGGCCGTGCGGTGCGCCTGCATCATGGCGCCCGGGTGGAAGGCGGTGATCTGGTTGTTGTCGCGGTCGGTCATGATCATGGCCTGCGCGGTGTAGGTGTCGTCGATCTGGCGCACGAAGTCGGTGCCGATGCCCAGCTGGCGCAGCCGCTCCAGGTAGTCGCCACCGTCGTTGCCCAGCGTGGCCATGGGCAACGGCTGGCCGCCCAGCAGGCGCATGGCGTAGGCGATGTTGCCGGCGCAGCCGCCATAGTCGCGCCGCAGCGCCGGCACCAGAAAGGACACATTGAGGATGTGCAGCTGATCCGGCAGGATCTGCTCGGCAAAGCGCCCCTCGAAACTCATGATGGTGTCGAACGCCAGCGAGCCGCAGATCAGGGTGGCCATGGGGGGTGAAGCTCCTAGAAGGTGTTGCCATGCGGGCGCCGCGCCGGCGCCCCGGGGTTCAGGGGTAGAAGGCCACCAGTCGGTAGCCGACGATGGCCGACGGGCTGGCGCTGTCGGCGACGGTCAGGCGCTGGCTGGCGTTGAATTCGCCGCGCGCGGCCAGGGCCGCTGGTGCGCCCAGTTCGACCGGTGCGATCACGCGGCGCAGCAGCACCTGGTCGGCAACGTCGGTCAGGCTCAGCTCCAGCGACGGCGTGGCCACCGGCAGATCGGCGGTGTTGCGCAGGCTGACGCTGAAACGAAAGCCGTCGGCGCTGGCGCGCTGGAAGGCCGAGCCGTCGATGACGATGGCCTCCAGTTGCCGATGGGGCCGGATCTCGCAGCCCACCACCGCGCACAGCGCGCCCAGGGGCGCCGCCAGCGCCGGCGCACGCGCGGCCAGCCAGTCGCGCCGGCTCAGTGCCGCCTGCAGCGCCAGGCCCAGCGCCAGCAGGAAGAACGCCGACCACAGCAGCGCACGCATCGGCCGGGACGACCAGAAGGCGCGCCGCTTCGCCTCGGCGACGAAGGACGGTGCCGCCGGGGCGGCGGAGGGTTCAGGCTCCGACGCCGGCTCGGGTTCAGGGACGACTCCCCCGCTCGCCCCGGCTTCGGCTTCGGCTTCGGCTTCGGGCGCGGCTTCGGGTTCGGCTTCGGGTTCGGCTTCGGGTTCGGGTTCGGCTTCGGGCGCGGCTTCGGGTTCGGGTTCGGGCGCGGCTTCGGGTTCGGGTTCGGGCGCGGCTTCGGGTTCGGGTTCGGGCGCGGCTTCGGGTTCGGGTTCGGGCGCGGCTTCGGGTTCGGGTTCGGGCGCAACGGCGGCGGCTCCTCGATCGGCCCCGGCTCCCGCACCGGTTTCGGCCTCTGAATCGGCTCGCGAATCGGCCGGCGGATCGGCTTCGACTATGGCGTCGGCCACGCCTTCGGGCGCCGAAGTCGCGGCCTGCGCGTCTGACGGCGCCGCCGGCGGCGCGATCTCGCCCTGGGGCTGGTCGGGTTCGTGGCCGACCACCGTGGCACCGTCGCCCTCGGGCGCGGCCGGCGCGCTGGCGCGGGCACTCGTCAAAGCCACGGGTGGCTCGATCGACAGGGGTGCCGGCAGGGTCTCGGCATGCGGCGAGGGCCAGCCGTCCGGTGGCGCACCGGACGCGGCAGCCGGGCTGGCTGGCCGCCGCAGGAAGATCGCTCCCGGTGGGGTGAAGCTGGGCGCGGCGGCGGCCTGCGCGGCAGCCGGCGGCGCCGCGGGCGGGGTCGCGGCCTGCGGCGCCGGCGGCACGGCAGCGGCTGGCGCTGGCTCGGCGGGCGCCGGTGGCGGTGGCGGTGGCGGCACCTGCAGGCGCACGCTTTCGCTGTAGGGCAGCATGTGCGCAGCGGCGTCGAACACCTGCTGGCAATGGCCACAGCGCACCCAGCCGGCGGCGATGCGCAGCTGGTCGGGCACGACCTTGAAGGTGGTCGCACAGGCCGGGCAGCGCGTGATCAGGCTCATGGTGCGCGGATTGTAGGGAGCCGGCGGCGCGCGGCCGCTGGCTCAGGCGCGCCGGGCCACCAGCAGCACCCAGCCGTCTTCGCGGTCGGCCACCTGCAGCGCCAGCCAGGGCCGGTAGGCGTCCTGCAGCTCTTCGGTCTGGCGCTCCAGCACGCCGGCCAGCACCAGGGCACCGCCGGGCGCCACGTGCGCGGCCAGCAGCGGCGCCAGCACCTTCAGCGGCGTGGCCAGGATGTTGGCCAGCACGGTGTCGTAGGCGCCCTGGGCCAGCTCGGGCAGGCCGGCGCGCAGCACGACGCCGTTGGCGGCGGCGTTGTCCTGCGTGGCCTGCACGGCGGCAGGGTCGATGTCCACGGCGTCGACCGCGGCCGCGCCGTGCAGCGCGGCGCCGATGGCCAGGATGCCGGAGCCGCAGCCGTAGTCGAGCACGCGCTGCCCCTGCGGCGCGTGTGCCGCCAGCCAGCGCAGGCACATGCGGGTGGTGGGGTGGGTGCCGGTGCCGAAGGCCAGCCCGGGGTCGAGCCGGATCACGCGTTCGGCCTGCGCCGGCACCTGGTGCCAGGTCGGCACGATCCAGAAGCTGGGCGTGATCGGCACCGGCTCGAACTGCGCCTGCGTCAGGCGCACCCAGTCCTGCTCGGGCACGGCGGCGATGGCGGCGATCTGGCAGCCGCCGTCCCAGAAGTCCTGCAGCGCCAGCAGGCGCGCTGCCTCGCGCGCCGGTGCCTCGGCGCCGAACAGGGCCACCACGCGCGAGCGCGACCAGCTCTGCGCCGGCGGCGGCAGCCCGGGCTCGCCGAACAGGGCGCGTTCGGCTGCGGTGTCGGCGTCGGCGTCTTCCACCGACACGCTCAGCGCCTCCAGCGCCTCCAGCGCGTCGGACAGGGGTTCGACGCGGTCCTCCGGGCAGATCAGGCGAAGTTCAAACATGGCAGGTGGAACACTTCAAAAACCATAGCTGCCGGCGCTTTCTCATCGGGCGCCAGAGCCACAAAAGCCTCGGAATTCGCAGCCGGTGACGTGCGCCGTGCCCCGGCGCCAGACGGCCACCCAGCGCCCGCGATGGCCGCGCAGGGTCAGCGCTGGTGCTCGCTCAGCCACTTCTCCAGGTAATGGATGTTGGTGCCGCCTTCCATGAACTTGGCGTCCACCATCAGCTCGCGGTGCAAGGGCACGTTGCTGTGAATGCCCTCGATCACGGTTTCGGCCAGCGCGGTCTGCATGCGAGCGATGGCCTGCTCGCGCGTGTCGCCATAGACGATGATCTTGCCGATCATGGAGTCGTAGTTGGGCGGCACGAAGTAGTTGGTGTAGACGTGCGAGTCGACCCGCACACCGGGGCCCCCCGGCATGTGCCAGTGCGTCACGCGCCCCGGCGAGGGCGTGAACTTGAACGGGTCCTCGGCGTTGATGCGGCACTCGATGGCGTGGCCCTTGACCTGGATCTGGCGCTGGGTGAAGGGCAGCTTCTCGCCCGCCGCCACCATGATCTGGGTGCGCACGATGTCGACCCCGGTGATCCATTCGGTCACCGGGTGCTCGACCTGCACGCGGGTGTTCATTTCGATGAAATAGAACTCGCCGTTTTCGTACAGGAACTCGAAGGTGCCGGCGCCGCGGTAGCCGATCTTCTTGCAGGCGGCCACGCAGCGCTCGCCGATGCGCTCGATCAGGCGGCGCGGGATGCCCGGCGCCGGGCCTTCCTCGATCACCTTCTGGTGGCGCCGCTGCATGGAGCAGTCGCGCTCGCCCAGGTAGACGGCGTTGCGGTGCTTGTCGGCCAGCACCTGGATTTCGATGTGGCGCGGGTTCTGGAGGAACTTCTCCATGTAGACCGCCGGGTTGTTGAAGGCGGCCGCCGCCTCGCCCTTGGTCATCTGCACCGCGCCCAGCAGCGCCGCCTCGGTGTGCACCACGCGCATGCCGCGCCCGCCACCGCCGCCGGCGGCCTTGATGATCACCGGGTAGCCGATCGACTTGGCGATGCGGCGGATGGCCGCCGGGTCGTCGGGCAGCTCACCGTCCGAGCCGGGCACGCAGGGCACGCCGGCCTTGATCATGGCCTGCTTGGCCGACACCTTGTCGCCCATGATGCGGATCGACTCGGGCGTCGGTCCGATGAACTGAAAGCCGCTCTTTTCCACCCGTTCGGCAAAGTCGGCGTTCTCGCTCAGAAAGCCGTAGCCGGGGTGGATCGCCTCGGCGTCGGTGACTTCGGCGGCCGAAATGAGCGCCGGCATGTGCAGGTAGCTCTGCGACGACGGCGCCGGGCCGATGCAGACGGCCTCGTCGGCCAGACGCACGTACTTGGCGTCCTTGTCGGCCTCGGAATAGACCATCACGGCCTTGACGCCCAGCTCGCGGCAGGCGCGCTGGATCCGCAGGGCGATTTCGCCGCGATTGGCGACCAGGATTTTCTTAAACATCAGCACCCTCGCGGCTCATCGCCCGCACGCTGGCGCGTGCCAGCGCAATTTGCTTCGCCTGGCCTGCGGCCAGACCGCCGCGATGGGCGACCAGGATTTTCTTAAACATCAGCACCCTCGCGGCTCATCGCCCGCACGCTGGCGCGTGCCAGCGCAATTTGCTTCGCCTGGCCTGCGGCCAGACCGCCGCGGTTCGCGACCAGAATTTTCTTGAACATCCGCTGCCCGCAGCTTCTTATTCGATGACGAACAGCGGCTGGCCGAACTCAACCGCCTGGCCGTTCTCGCCCATGATCCGGGTGACGGTGCCGCTTTTTTCGGCCTCGATCTCGTTGAGGATCTTCATCGCTTCGATGATGCACAGCGTGTCGCCCTCCTTGACCGCCTGCCCCACCTCGACGAAGGGCTTGGCGCCCGGGCTGGCGGCGCGGTAGAAGGTGCCGACCATGGGCGACTTGACGACGAAGCCGGTGCTTTCGGCCGCTTCGGCCACCGCCTGCGGTGCCGCGGCGGCCGGCGCGGCGGCTGCCGGGGGCGCCGCAGGCGCCACGGCCGGCGCGGCCACGGGGGCGTAGACCACCTGGGCCGCCGCCGGCTGGCCGCTCTTGACGATGCGCACCTTGCCTTCGGCTTCGGTGATTTCCAGTTCAGACACGTTAGACTCCGACACCAGGTCGATCAGGGTCTTGAGCTTGCGCAGATCCATGTTGCTTACCAATTCATTGGGAACAGGGTCGAATTTACCTCAATTCGCGTCGATTTGCGTCGAATTGCCGCTAATTTTCAATTATCTGGCTTGCGCGCGGCATCACGCCAAGGCCGCTGGCAGCCCTCAGGCGCTGCCTGCGGCCTTGCGCCAGGCGCGCAGATCGCCTTCGCGCAGTTGCCCCAGCTTGCGTTCGCGCAGCGTGCCCTGGGCGTCGAACAGCACGCTGAACGGCAGGCCGCCGGCACTGTTGCCCAGCTCACGCGTCAGGCTGGCGCCCTCCAGCCCCGCCAGCGCCACCGGAAAGCTGACCGGCGTCTGGGCCAGGAAACGCCCCACGGGCTCCGGCTTGTCGACCGCCAATCCGAGCACTTGCCAGCCGTTGGCCTTGTTTTCGGTGTAGAAGGCGCTCAATAGCGGCAGTTCGGCGATGCAGGGCGGGCACCAGGTGGCCCAGAAGTTGACCAGCAGCGGGCGCCCGCGCAGGCCGGCCAGCGCCAGCGTGCTGCCGTCGGGGGTGGGGAAGCTGCGCTCCCAGAAACCGGCCAGCTGGGGTTCGCTCAGTTGCAGGCGACGCGCCGCATACCAGGCGCCGGCGCCGGCCGCCGCCAGCGCCACGCCGGCCACCAGCAGGCGGCGCCCCAGCGGACGGGCGGGCGGCGCAACGACCGGCGCTGGCTGGGGTTCGGGGAGGGTCATGGCGTGGGCTCCATCTGCATGCGCTGCACCAGCGCCTGCCGGTCGCCGCGCAGCGGCTGGCCCAGGCGGCCGGGCTTGAGCGCGCCGCGCAGCTCGTCGTGGTCGTGGATCATCAGGTGCACGCCGATCGGCTCGCCCAGCTCCGGGCAGGGGCTGGAAAAGCTCAGTGTATCCACCGGCACGCCGTGCAGGCCGTTGATGCTGCGCGCCTGGTAGCGCACCTGGTGGTCGATGAGGCTGATTTCGGCCGACTTGGGATCGTCGCAGAACAGTTGCAACCAGACGTCCGAGCGCCGCGTGGCGGTGCCGTTCCACACCGCCCCGGTGACGTGCGGCCGGAATTCGGCCAGCCGCTCCATCCAGCGCAACGCCAGCCGCCGCAGCGCGGCCAGCTCGGCCGGCTGGGTGTCGGCATGAAACAGCGCCAGGTAGGCGCGCACCTCGGCTTCCACCAGCTCGTTGTCGGGCAGGGCGGTGCGCGCGGGCAGGCCCATGAGCTTGTGGGCGCGCCGCTTGGCGCCGCCGTAATCCAGCCCCTCCTCCACCACCAGGCGGGCGGCGTGGGCGGCCAACTCCTGCGTCAGGGTTTCCATGGGTGTCATTGTGCCCTTGCGGGCGCCCGGACTCACTTACATTCGTTCGCCAATCCACCGGAGAGCCGCCAATGCAAGCCACCATGATGTCCACGCCGCTGTCGCTCAACCACCTGTTGGAGCGCGCCGGGCGGCTGTTTCACGACAACACCATCGTCTCGCGCCTGCCCGACAAGAGCCTGCGGCGCCACAGCTACGGCGAGTACTACCGCCGCACGCGGGCGCTGGCCGCGGCGCTGCAGGGCCTGGGCCTGCAAAAGGGCGACCGCGTGGCCACCCTGTGCTGGAACCACCACGCGCACCTGGAGTGCTATTTCGGCATCCCGGCCGCCGGCGGCGTGATGCACACCCTGAACCTGCGCCTGCCGCCAGAGGAGATCGGCTGGATCGCCGGCGACGCGGCGGACCGCTTTCTGATCATCGACGACGTGCTGCTGCCGCTGTACCAGCAGTTCGCCCATCTGCACCGCTTCGAGCGGGTGATCGTGTTTGCCTTCTCCGGCGCGCCGGTGGCGCCCGAGTTCACCGACTACGAGGCGCTGCTGGCGGCCGCCGACCCCGACGCCTTCGACTACGCCCCGCACGCCGAGGACGACCCGACCTCCATGTGTTACACCTCGGGCACCACCGGCAAGCCCAAGGGCGTGGTGTATTCGCACCGCTCCACCGTGCTGCATTCGCTGGTCGGCGCCCTGCCCGACGCCACCGCCGTGCGCAACACCGACGTGGTGCTGCCGGTCACCCCCATGTTCCACGCCAACAGCTGGGGCATGCCCTACATCGCGGTGATGCTGGGCGCCAAGCTGGTGTTTCCCGGCCCGCACCTGCACCCCGAAGACCTGCTGGACCTGATGCAGCAGGAGCCGCCCACGCTGACCCTGGGGGTGCCGACCATCTGGCTGGCGATGATCCAGCTCTACGATTCGTCGCTGCAGCCTGGCTCGCCGCACCACGGGCGCTGGCAGCTGCCGACCGGCCTGCGCTCCATGGTCGGCGGCGCGGCGGTGCCCGAAAGCCTGATCCGCGCCTTCGGCCGCCACGGCGTGTGGATCATGCAGGGCTGGGGCATGACCGAAACCAGCCCGGTCGGCACCCTGGCCTACCCGCGCGCCGAGCTGCAGGGCGCCAGCGACGATGAACGCTTGCGCCGCGCCGCCATGGCCGGTGTGCCGATGCCGCTGGTCGACCTGCGCATCCGTGGCGACCACGGCCAGGACCAGCCCTGGGACGGCACCAGCGTGGGCGAGTTGCAGGTGCGCGGACCCTTCATCACCGGCGGCTACCACGAAGCCGGCGCGCCGCCCGACAAATTCACCGCCGACGGCTGGCTGCGCACCGGCGACGTCGCCAGCGTGGACGCGCTGGGCTACATGCGCATCAGCGACCGCACCAAGGACCTGATCAAGTCCGGCGGCGAATGGATCAGCTCGGTCGATCTGGAAAACGCCCTCATGGCCCACCCGGCGGTGGCCGAAGCGGCGGTGATCGCCATCCCGGACGAAAAATGGAGTGAGCGCCCGCTCGCCTGCGTGGTATTCAAACCCGGCCAGCAAGCCACGCACGAAGACATGAACGCCCTGCTGCTGACCAAAGGTTTCGCCAAGTGGCAACTGCCCGAGCGCTACGAGGTCATCGACGCCGTGCCGCGCACCTCGACGGGCAAGTTCTACAAGCTGCAGCTGCGCGAGCGCTTCCCCGCATAGTCCACTGAACCCTGCCGTGTTTAGTGCTGTCAGGCACTTATAGAAGCCAGAACAAGGCTTGCGGCAAGACGCGGCTCGCAGCCCATGCTGGCGGCCTTGGCAAGAGGCGCAACGCCGCCGCAAGCCTTTTTCTGGCTTGCCGCAGGGCGAGCCGCCAGGGGGCCATCTGCTTTGTGGCGTGGCCTTGACATGGCTCCACCATGCCTGCGGCCACGCGCCGCGCAGCTGGCCCCCGGGCGACTCGCAATGGGTACCTGGCAGCGCGAAACACCGCACTGGTTGTAGTCGCCCGGCAGGGCCGGCCCGGCACAGCCGCCGGCCCGCCCCTCACAGCGCGTCCAGCGGGCTCAAAATGCCCCGCCCGCCCTTGTTCAGCACATGGGTGTAGATCATGGTGGTGTTCACATCGGCATGGCCCAGCAGCTCCTGCACGGTGCGAATGTCATAACCCGCCTGCAGCAGATGCGTGGCAAACGAATGGCGCAGCACATGCGGCGACACCGGCTTGGCAATCTGCGCCACGCGCGCCGCCTCGCGCACCGCGCGTTGCACCGACTCGGGGTACACATGGTGGCGCCGCTCCAGCGGCTGGCCGGTGCGCGCATCCGGGCGCGGGTCGATGGCCCGCACCGGTGACGGAAACACCCACTGCCAGGCCCAGGTGCGGTCGGCGCCGGGGTATTTGACGGCCAGCGCGTGCGGCAGATAGACCCGCCCCAGCCCGGCCGCCAGATCCTTCTCGTGCAACGCCCGCGCCTTGTGCAACTGCGCCTGCAGCGGCGCGATCAGGTTTTCGGGCAGCACCGTCACCCGGTCCTTGCCGCCCTTGCCCTCGCGCACCACGATTTCGCGCCGCGCAAATTCGATGTCCTTCACACGCAGGCGCAGCCCCTCCAGCAGCCGCATGCCCGTGCCATACAGCAGCTCGGCAATCAGGCCCGTGGTGCCGTCCATGTGCTGCAACAGCGTGCGCACTTCGCTGGGTGTCAGCACCACCGGCAGACGGCGCGGGCGTTTGGCCTGCACCACTTCGTCAAGCCAGGGCAAATCCACCCCCAGCACCTGCTTATACAGATACAGCAGCGCCGCCTTGGCCTGGTTCTGCGTGGAGGCGGACACCTGCCGATCCACCGCCAGGTGGGTCAAGAACACCCCGACCTCGGCCGCCCCCATGTCCTGCGGGTGGCGTTTATCGTGAAAAAGTATGAAGCGCCGCGCCCAATCGATATACGCCTCCTCGGTGCGGATGCTGTAATGGCGCGTGCGCAGGTGCTGGCGCATGCGCTCCAGCAGCTTGGGCGGGCGCGGCGGCGTGGGGGCGGGGTCTCCGCCCACGACCGACGCATCGGGGTCCTGGGCCATCCGGGAAATTTTAGGTTTGACTAAACGCAACCGATCTAGGGTTTACGTGGGGATGTTGCAAGATGTATTGTGTTGGGAGGCATCCTGCGCTACCATCCCCATCGTCTAATCCTAGTTATGCGCCTGCATCGCGGTCGCTGATCCCCTGTAAAACGCCTCGATTGTCGAGTCGCCCAATATGCACCGACCATTTCTGTGTGTAGGCTCCAAAGTGCATCCCCACCCACACATTGCGGGGCAGTAACAACCGGCAAACAGCCCGCACAATCGCCAGACGAATGCGCATAACAAGTCGGTCAAGCCGACGTTCATTCCGCTGCGCTTCATTCACGCGGCTTACCTCCAGCGTTAGCGCGCATGCAAACCCCCTCGCAACACATCCCAGCGACAGTGAAAGTGCTTGCTGTTCTTATGACGCTGGTGGTCAGCGGAATCGGTGTGTTGGCCGTTGCAACACACTACGCGCCGGCGCGTTCAACCCGGTACGGCATTCTTCCAGCATTGCAGGGTGCCCAGGCGGACGCATTCGGCGTCACGATCTTCTTTGTCGGGCTTTTGCCGCTAGGTTTGCTGTTAGGTTCGGCCCGGCGGGCAGCCTGGTTCGGCTGCATAGTTGGACTTCTAGTCTTGGTATCACTCTTTATCGGTGCGCGCTAACAATTCGTTCAAGCCGAGACCGCTTCGCGGTCTCGCGCGTGATTCACTCGCCGGCTGCGGTCCGGCTTAACTCAGGCGTTAGATCAAATACCTTAGGGGGAGAATATATGAAGTGCCCAAAATGCTCTTATGAGAGAAAACCTACAGATCAAGCACCTGAATATGAATGTCCTAACTGCGGTATTATTTACAACAAGTATCGTCCGCCAAGCACTACTGCACCAATATCAACCTCACCCAGGAAAACCACATCCTCAGTAGAGGATAGCGAGCCCCACGAAACTGCCAGCAAAAGATTTAATGTTCCACCATGGGCTATTCCAATTTTTATAGGTTTGGTTATTGGATATTTTACTGGTCGCGAACATATTAAATATGAACTGCGTCAAACCTTCCAGGCGGCTGCAGAAGGCATCACAAAGGGCTTTAGTACAGCTCTAGGCCCTACACAGCCCGAACGAAAGAAGGCTACGCCACCTGTAGCAAAACCAAAGGTGCCACCCCCGCTATCGGTGAATCTTGAGAAAAAGGGATTCCAAGAAGCCAATTACAAAATAGGGTTGGACGATGCGATTACGTTCACCATAACTTTTAGGAATCTTACAAATAGCGATATTCGGGCCTTTGATGGGAATCTCGTATTTACTGACTTGCTCGATAACATAATTCTCTCAGCCAACGTAGCGATAAATGACCCAGTGGCGATGAATTCCAATCTAGAATGGGCAGGCCAAATAAATTACAACCAATTTATTGACAAGCACAAGAGACTAAGAAACGAAGATTTGCAAAATATAAAAATTCAATTTAACACGAAGAAAATATTGTTTGCGGACGGCACCGTAAAAGAGTTCCAGTGATTTTTTCTAACCTGCCGTCGCAGCCGACCGCCTACGGCGGCGGCTGAACTTATTCGTTAGGTTTTTTTCAACCCTGTAACTTATCATGAAAAAATTTATCGCCTCGACACTCGCCATGACCATGGTTCTTGCTGGCTGCTCTACAGCATCAAAAGATATTGCAGCAGTTTCTGTTTCTCCTTTACAGTACCAATCATACGATTGCGAACAGTTGACTAGTGAGTCACAAAGAGTTCAAACACGCGTAACCCAACTTGGTGGACGCTTAGACGAAGCTGCCTCTAACGATAAAGCAATTACTGGCGTTGGCATGATTTTATTTTGGCCAGCACTTTTTGCACTTGGCGGAACAAAGCAACAAGAGGCGGAATACGCCCGACTTAAAGGAGAATATGATGCAATTCAGCAGGCAGCGATATCTAAAAAATGTCCCGGAATTATTGCTCCGGCAAAAACAATAGAAACCAAGAACGAATTACCAGCAACGGCCGATGTAAAACAAGAAGAAGCAAAATAAGGATTCTAACTATTTATCGCAGCCGACCGCCTACGGCGTCGGCTGAATTCAGGGCGTTGGGCGTCAGAGTTCGAACGATTAGCATCCATCGAAATAGCACGGGGCGTTGCCGTCGCGGCAGGTAGCGTTCCTTCCCTCGCCGCAAACAACAAGGAGCAGACATGACTAAGCCAAAGCTAGACCCACACACCGCCGAGATTCTGCGGCTTGCAATGAAACGATTCGGGCTGGGCGTAACGACGGCGGCAGGCGATACAGAAGGTAGCGAAACTACAGAAGACAGCGAGAGCACTGAAGCCAGCGAAACCAGTGAGGACACGGAAAACAGCGAGGGCAGTGAAAATAAGGAAGGCAAGGACGGAACAGAGGAGTCCGAAGGCAGCGAAGACTCTGAAAGCAGCGAAGACTCCGAACGAACTGAAGACACAGAGAATAGCGAAGACTCAGAGAACAGCGAAGACACGGAGAACAACGAAGCACTCGACAGCCGGATCGCTGCTCTTATCAAGAGGCCCGACGCTGACCTCATACTCGGTCCAAATTTCGATGTGAAGATTGTTGAAGCATTCCTTCGGGACAAAGGAAAACTCAAGTGACTCAGAGCGAATCCGCCACTTTTGAGTATGAGACTTTCTTGGAAGAACGTCAGAAGCCGAAAACGCACTCAGACTTGATAGCCCAGATTTGGGCTGAATACGCTGCCAGAACAATGCCAGCAGAAAAAAAAGAGATATCTAATGCGGATAATTTTGGTTCTGGCAGCGGAAACTGATTTCTTCGTTACCACATTGCGGCAACCGCTGACCTGTGCTGGGTTTGACTTCTTAGTCGAGCCCTCACTTGATTCATTGGTGTATGAAGTTGCTTGCGATTCGCAAGCTGCCGCATGCCAGTTAACCCATCGAGGCATCGAGGTTAATCGAATTACTCATGCTCTGGTAGTAAACCGTCTGAGCCCATATCAAAATACTTCGATCTCACCGTTTCAGCAAAGCGAGGTCGCCGCAGGTATCTGGGCGGTGCTGTCTTCACTTTTAGTTCCAGTTCTAAATAGACCATCCGATGTTGGCATCTTTCCAGGAAGCGATCCAAGCTATTTGGCTCCGAGACTTCGAAGTTTAGGATGGCGATTCTCTCGGCTCTTTGGCGCTTCAATTGGTGACTTAAGATCGGACAACGCATTGCTGTTGCATGAACAAACCCAGCAGACCCTTGACAACTGCTTCGCCTTCCTTTTAGTCGGAGAGAGTGTTGTCCCAATTTGGGGGGGCAATGACAACTCAACAATTAGTGACAGACTTCCAGAGTTGCTGAAAACTTTTGCGGAAGCCGGGATCACATTCGCCTTCGTCGCCGTTGCCATTGAAAACGAGCGCCCGTCGATATTGGAGCTCAATCCGTGGCCAACGGCGGATTTTATTAAGTCATATGCTACGCCAGTGGCCAAAGCAATAGCAAAGAATTACCCATGAGTAGAATTCTTTGCATAGGCTCGAGCGCCGACAGAACATTTTCTTATACGTTGAATCGACTTATAGAAAAATCTCTTAATGTTGTTGTCTTGGATTTGGCTGATGTATTAGTTCGAGGCTCAATTGACATTGATTGGTCGCAAGAGTCGTTCAGTGTCACTTGCGCCAAAGAAAGATGGGTCATAGATGATTTCGCAGCAGCGTACGTCAGAGCTTATGACATCTCCGCAGGTGCGCCAGACAACACAACCCGTACTCGATGTGCCAACACTTTCATAAAATTAGCGACGGCACTTCGCGTATCGCGCCTGGAGCGCATTATTGGACGTTCATTTGACCTTAGCAATCTCTCGAAGATATTTCATTCTATGCAATTGGCCTCAATTGCGCACTCTTGCGGCATCCGAACTCCAGACACCATAGTAACAAATTCGCCGGAGGCTGCAGTTCAGTTTATCTCCAAACATAAGCGAAGCGTAATTTGCAAAGGGGCAAGTGCATTCAAGTCGACCGCCAGACTATTAGAGGAACGCGACCTCCTTCGGGTAAGTCTAGTTGAGCGTTGCCCAACCTTACTTCAGCAATACATCTATGGGCCTGACGTTCGGGTTCACATGGTGGCTGGAAGTTCCTTTGCTGAGGCCATATTCAGTAGCGATGTTGACTATCGATTCTCCAGTAATAAATCGCATGAGGTCGTCAAAATCCCCCGCCACGTAGATAGCTTCTGTACTCAGGTTGGCATCGAACTCAATTGCCCGTTTCTTGGTATTGACTTCAAGGTCTCCCAAAATACAGGCGAATGGTTTTTTTTGGAGGCGAATAGCATGCCTGCATACCAGGGTTACGACAAACGCACCAAAGGGGCCATTTCAACAGCATTGGCAAACTATCTTGGCAAAATTGAATAGCACCGTCAGAAAGTGCGCGCTGACGCCCAACCCATCATTCCACCGGACCTGCGCGAAAAGCCGCGCAGGCCGGTGAATTCAGACGTTAGTCCTCTCCATATTCAATCATGCAGGCCGTTATTAACTCCAGCGCTTCGCCTTTCTCAAAGGTTTCTCCTTTGGGTTTTTGGCGCTGCGCCGGGCTTCGCCTGCATGCGCTGCGCAAGTTTCAAGCCTTTTTGGCATCTAGCGCTTGCCAGTCAAGCGCCAGTAGCTATCGTTTTGGAAGGACCGCGCCGCTTCCGTGGCGCCGTGCTTTTTCGCGGGCCGCGCCCGTCGTCAATGCTGGGCGCTCCCTTTTGGCCTTCGGGTCTAACCGTTCGTCGCAGCCGACCGCCTTCGGCGGCGGCTGAACTCAGGGCGTTAGATGCCAGATTTGGCGTTGCGTATGCTCACAGAAAATCGATAGCCGCAAGACTGTTTTTGGCAACTCATAGCCACTACAATTTCTCCTTCATACCGTAGAGGAGATTGCGCGTGAAGAACTGGATATTTCTGGCTGTTGCAATCTTTGGCGAGGTCATCGCAACTTCCGCACTGAAGTCTAGCCATGGATTCACTAGGTTAGTTCCTTCCGTTGTAGTTGTGGCTGGCTACGGGCTTGCGTTCTATTTCTTGTCTCTCGCGCTCAAGTCCATTCCGGTCGGTATTGCTTACGCTGTATGGGCTGGGCTTGGCATCGTGCTTGTGGCAGCTATTGCTTGGATTTTCCATGGCCAAAAACTAGACTTCTGGGCGTTCATTGGCATGGGACTTATCGTCAGTGGCGTCGCCGTTCTAAACCTGCTATCCAAGGTCAGCGCACATTGACCGGGTTGGCATCTAACAATTCATTCAAGCCGACGCCGCTTCGCGGCGCGGCTTAATTCAGGCGTTAGTCTCTCGCAGAAACCGCTTTATTTGCCCCATGCTTTTTCCAACGGCATTCAGTTTCTCAGGCGCTATTCAGCGCCTTGCTGGCCGTTGTGCTGGGCTTCGCCTGCGGGCAGTTTGCTTGTTTCAAGCTTTTTTGGCCTCTAGCCCTTGCGCAGCGAGCGTTAGCAGCTATCATTTTTCATGCGCTGCGTCGCCTCGGTGGCGTGGTACTTTTCCGCAGTTCGCGCCCGTCGCCAAGTTGGGGCTTCCCGTTTTGGCCATCGGGTCTAACCGTTCGTCGCAGCCGACCGCCTACGGCGGCGGCTGAACTCAGGGCGTTAGTCCTGCTGAAAACCCGCTTAATCCAGCCCATGCTTTTTCAACCGGCATTCAGTTTCTCAGGCGTTATTCAGCGCCTGGTTTGCCGTCCTTCCGGGCTACGCCTGCGGGCAGTTTGCTTGTTTCAAACCTTTTTGGCAGCTAGCCCTTGCGCAGCAAGCGCCAGCAGCTATCATTTTTCAAGCGCTGCGCCGCCTCGGTGGCGCAGCGCTTTTCCGCAGTTCGCGCCCGTCGCCAAGCTGGGGGTTCCCGTTTTGGCCATCGGGTCTAACCATTCGTCGCAGCCGACCGCCTACGGCGGCGGCTGAACTCAGGGCGTTAGTCCCTCGTAGAAGCCGCTTTATTTGGCCCATGCTTTTTCAAACGGCATTCAGTTTCTCAGGCGTTATTCAACGCCTTGCTGGCCGTTGCTCTGGGCTTCGCCTGCGAGCCGCTTGCTTGTTTCAAGTCTTTTTGGCCACTTGCCCTTGCGCAGCAAGCGCCACCAGCTATCATTTTTCATGCGTTGCGCCGCCTCGGTGGCGCAGTGCTTTTTCGCAGTTCGCGCCCGTCGCCAAGCTGGGGTTTCCCGTTTTGGCCATCGGGTCTAACCATTCGTCGCAGCCGACCGCCTACGGCGGCGGCTGAACTCAGGGCGTTAGTCCCTCACAGAATCCGCTTTATTTGGCCCATGCTTTTTCAACCGGCATTCAGTTTCTCAGGCGTTATTCAACGCCTTGCTGGCCGTTGCTCTGGGCTTCGCCTGCGAGCCGCTTGCTTGTTTCAAGCCTTTTTGGCTTCTGGCGCTTTCACAGCAAGCGCCACCAGCTATCATTTTTCACGAATTGCGCCGCCTCGGTGGCGTGGTGCTTTTTCGCAGTTCGCGCCCGTCGCCAAGCTGGGGCTTCCCGTTTTGGCTATCGGGTCTAACTGTTCGTCGCAGCCGACCGCCTACGGCGGCGGCTGAACTCAGGGCGTTAGTCCCTCGTAGAAACCGCAATATTGAAGCCCATGCTTTTTCAACCGGCATTCAGTTTCTCAGGCGTTATTCAGCGCCTGGTTTGCCGTGTCTCCGGGCTTCGCCTGCGGGCCGCTTGCTTGTTTCAAGCCTTTTTGGCCTCTGGCGCTTTCACAGCAAGCGCGACCAGCTATCATTTTTCATGCGTTGCGTCGCCTCGGTGGCGCAGTGCTTTTTCGCAGTTCGCGCCCGTCGCCAAGTTGGGGCTACCCGTTTTGGCCATCGGGTCTAACTGTTCGTCGCAGCCGACCGCCTACGGCGGCGGCTGAACTCAGGGCTACAAGGGCTTCCCCACCTTCGCAAGCAACACCTCTGCCTGGGTTGATCGCGCAGCGATCGACCCAGGATCGGTTTGCTCTTTGGCCAGCGATCAGCTTCCAGCCGCGTGCGTGCAGTGCGCCAATGCTTCTTGGCAAACGGTGCGGACGGCGTGACTACAAACGGTTGTTGACGCTGCCTTTGCCTGGCAGCAAACCCTGATGAAAGACGCGCGCCAGGGGCTCCATTCGTTAGTCGGGATTTGGGGATTTCTCCCTTCATTCCCCCAGAGTTCATCGAGCATTCCCCGGCGCAGGTCCTTACCCTTTGCTCATCAACGACTGCCTTCACGCGGTGGTGTTCCGATCTTTGCTGTTCTTGCTGTTGCGCTGTGACTGGCTTCAGGCGGGCATCTTGAAGCCCTCCCCGCGTTGCAGTACGGCCCAGCACATGCGTGCGTTCTTGGCGGCGATGGCCACCACGGCCCGCCAGTAGCCGCGTCGCTCGGCCAGGCTGCGTGCCCAGCGGCTGACGCTGTCTTGCTTGGGCGTTCGGGTGTTCATGGCGGCGGCCAGTACCGCTCGCGCGCCCATGACGAGCAGGCTGCGCAGGTAGCTGTCTCCTGCCTTGGTGATGCGCCCCAGGCGCTGTTTGCCGCCTGAGCTGTATTGCCCGGGCACCAGGCCGAGCCAGGCGCTGAAGCTGCGGCCGCTGGCAAAGTCGTGGCCGCCACCTACGGTGCTGATGAGGGCTGTGGCGGTGGTCTCGCCTATGCCGGCCAGTTGCATCAGTTGCTGCGCCTGGGTGCTCTGGCGCGCCATCAGGGCGATGTGGCGGTCGTATTGGGCGATGCGTTCGTCCAGGCGATCGACTTCGCTCAGCAGGTCGCCGATGACGGTGTTGGCCCAGCCGGGCAGCTCTTCGAGGCGCGCCAGTGCCTGGCGGCGCACGGTGGCGGCTTTGAGGGGCAGCACGATGCCCAGCTCCGACAGTAGACCCCGGATGCGGTTGAGTGTGGCGGTGCGTTGTTCCACGAAGCCTTGGCGGGCGCGGTGCACCATGAGCTGGCCTTGTTGTTCTATGGTTTTGATGGGTACGAAGCGCATGTGTGGGCGGGTGACGGCTTCGCAGATGGCGGCGGCGTCGGCGGCGTCGTTCTTGCCGCGTTTGCCCGAGAGGCGGTAGGGGGCAACGAACTTGGGGGCCATCAGGCGCACGCTGTGGCCGTGCTTGGCAAATTCACGCGCCCAGTGGTGCGCGCCCGAGCACGCTTCCATGCCGATCAGGCACGGCGGTAGGCTGGCGATGAGTTCGAGCAGTTTGTCGCGCGCCACGCTGGGGCGCACCAGCGCCGGTTTGCCTGAGGCGTCCACGCCATGCACGGCGAAGACGTTCTTGGCCAGATCGATGCCTACGGTTACGATGGGCATGGACTTCCCCTTCCACAAAACGAGTGCGTTGATGAGAGATTGGACTTCCCATCGTGGCACTTTGATGCCGTATCCCGCAACTGCGCGGGGCGCTCGGGAGGGGGAAGTCCCTTTCATTCGTTCGGCGTCATAGCAGCGGCATTGCGGCACGTTAGCGTTTTTGCTAACATTGCGCATGGCGTTTGAAATCACCTACTTCCATGAGCGTGTTCTCTCCGAGGTTCAATCATGGCCGGTTGATGTTCTTGCCGACTACGCCCGACTGGTCGAACTTCTGGCAGAGCATGGCCCCAGCCTTCGGTTGCCGCACTCTCGCGCGTTCGGGGATGGCTTGTTCGAGTTGCGCCCTCGCGGGCGCTCCGGGATCGGCCGGGCGTTCTACTGCTTCCTCGTCGGAAAGCGAGTAGTTGTCTTGCATGCCTTCATCAAGAAGTCCCAGCAAACGCCAGACAGTGAACTGAAAACCGCGCGCAAGCGCCTCAAGGAGGTGCAGCATGGCTGACCTGAAGTACAAGCCCGTTCGTCACAACCACGCCGAGTTCTTGGCAAAGGCTAGTCAGCGTCCCGGCTTCGCAGAAGCATACGAGTCGCTTGAACTCGAGTACGCCCTCGCCAGCCAGATGCTCAAGGCCCGCGCAAAGGCAGGCCTCACACAAGACGCTGTCGCCGAGCGTATGGGCACTACCAAGAGCGCCATCTCAAGGCTTGAGGCCGCTGGGCGGCATGCACCATCGCTCGCTACGCTGAAGAAGTACGCCGCAGCGGTAGGTTGCGACCTTCAGGTCAAACTGGTGCCGCAGAAGCACGCTTGACGCCGAACCCCTCGGTCAGGCGGACGTCTTGCGGCAAGCCGCAAGACGCCGCTTACCTCGATTAGCTGCTACAAACAGCACTTGCATGATCGTACGTATTGACGTACGATACAACTCCAATCAACGGAGTCCTCCTATGACCACGCTCACAGCCAGCGAAGCACGCGCCAACCTGTACCGCCTCATCGATCAGACAGCGCAATCTCACCGCCCGATCCTGATCTCAGGTAAGCGTAGCAACGCCGTACTCGTTGCCGAGGAGGACTGGGCAGCCATCCAGGAAACGCTCTTCCTCCTTTCAGTTCCCGGCATGCGGGAGTCCATCAAAGCCGGTATGGCTGAGTCCATCGACACCTGCGCAGCGGAGCTTGACTGGTGACGTGGCGCGTCGTCTTCACAAAGCAGGCTCAGAAAGACGCACACAAGCTCGCTTCTTCCGAACTCAAGGACAAAGCTCAAGCACTGCTCGCTGTTGTTTCACAGAACCCTTTCCAAAATCCACCGCCATACGAAAAGCTTGTCGGCGATCTGGCTGGCGCTTACTCCAGGCGGATCAACATTCAGCACCGGCTTGTCTATGAGGTGGTGCAATCAGAGCACACCGTCAAAGTGCTGCGCATGTGGACACACTACGAGTAGCAGCTAACATTTCGTCGCAGCCGACCGCCTATGGCGGCGGCTGAGCTCCGGGCTACAAGGGCTTCCACAACGGTTTTCCACTTCTCAAGCGCTGGTCGGCAACACGTGGTCTCGCTGGGGCCGACTCTCGCTGTCGGCGCTTCAGGGCCGACAGCCACCTGGCCGGCGCAGCCAACACGGCCGCCGGGGCGCCCAGCCACCCCACGGACGCTATCGTTAGCATAGCTGCTGGCGCTTGCCGATTGGGCGCCAGAGGCCAAAAACGTTCTCAACACCGCAGCGAGCCGGCGGCAAAGCGGCCTAGAATCGCGCGCCATGCACATTCACATTCTGGGCATCTGTGGCACCTTCATGGGCGGTCTGGCGGCGCTGGCGCGCGAGGCCGGCCACCGCGTCACCGGCTGCGACGCCGGCGTCTACCCGCCGATGAGCGACCAGCTGCGCGCGCTGGGCATCGAGCTGATCGAGGGCTACGGCGCCGACCAGCTGGCGCTGCGGCCCGACATGTTCGTGATCGGCAACGTGGTGAGCCGGGCGCGGCTGCCCGACGGTTCGCCCAAGTACCCGCTGATGGAGGCGATCCTCGACGCCGGCGCGCCCTACACCAGCGGCCCGCAGTGGCTGGCCGAGCATGTGCTGGCCGGCCGCCACGTGCTGGCGGTGGCCGGCACGCACGGCAAGACCACCACCACGTCGATGCTGGCGTGGATTCTGGAAAGCGCCGGGCTGTCACCCGGCTTTCTGGTGGGCGGGGTGCCGCTGAACTTCGGCATTTCGGCGCGTTTGCAGGGTCAGGCCCCCGGCCAGCCGCGACCGCTGTTCGTCATCGAGGCGGACGAATACGACACCGCCTTCTTCGACAAGCGCAGCAAGTTCGTGCACTACCGCCCGCGCACGGCGGTGCTGAACAACCTGGAGTTCGACCACGCCGACATCTTTGACGACCTGGCGGCGATCGAGCGCCAGTTCCACCACCTGGTGCGCACCGTGCCGCCTTCGGGCCGCGTCATCGTCAACGACCTGGAAGAAAGCCTGACGCGGGTGCTGGCCCAGGGCTGCTGGAGCGAGCGGCGCGGCTTTGGTGGCGCGATCAGCGATTTCATGGCGCTGGGCGAGGCCTCGGACTTCGAGGTGCAGCAGCGCGGGCGCCCCGTCGGCCGCGTGCGCTGGTCGCTGTCGGGTCAGCACAACCAGCTCAATGCGCTGGCCGCGATTGCCGCGGCCGAGCACGTGGGGGTGGATCCGGCCACCGCCTGCGCGGCGCTGGCGCAGTTCCAGAACGTGCGCCGGCGCATGGAGGTGCGCGGCCGCGTGGCGGTGGCGGGCGGCGAGGTGACGGTGTACGACGACTTTGCCCACCATCCGACCGCCATTCGCACCACGGTCGACGGCCTGCGCCGCCAGCTCGACGCCGCCGGCCAGGCCGGGCAGCGCATCCTGGCGGTGTTCGAGCCGCGCAGCAACACCATGAAGCTGGGCACCATGAAGTCGCAACTGCCCTGGGCACTGGAACACGCCGACCTGAGCGTCTGCCACACCGGCGGGCTGGACTGGGATGCCGCAGCGGCGCTGTCACCGCTGGGCGCGCGCGCCCAGCTGGCAGGCAGCATCGATGAGGTCGTGCAGCAGGTCAGCCAGGCCGCGCGGGCCGGTGACCACGTGCTGTGCATGAGCAACGGCGGCTTCGGCGGCGTGCACGGCCGGCTGCTTGAATCGCTTCAAAAAAGATAGCTGCTGGCGCGCGCTGGACAGGCGTTATCGCCTGATTTGACTTGCGATTCAGTACGACACCGTCATCGCCGCCAGATCGATGCGCACCACCGGCTTGGCCAGCGCAGCGCTGGCGGCACGGGCGAAGTCCTGGCCCCACTGCGGATCGTCCAGCCGGCGCGCGCCGGCTTCGCGCGCCACCACCAGCACCTTGTCGGCCAGCAGCAGCTTGCCCGTGGGGCGCAGCGGCTCGCCACCCAGTTGGATGAACTGCGCGTCCAGCCAGGCGCGGGCCTGGGCGTTGTCCATGGGGGCGGCGTGGTCGAGGTCGAATCGCCATTCGGTGCGTTCGTCCTGGATGACGCGTACTTCACTCTGCATGATGGGCTGGCCTCCTGAGTTCTGACGGGTGCGCGGGTGGCGGCGCCATGCCGCGTGCCGCGCGCCCACCGACTGTAGTCGATCGGCGGCGGCCGACCTTGACCGGCCTCAGCGGCCGCGTCGCGCCCGCACGGCGTCGGACAGCACCTGCAGGATGGTCTGCGTGCCGTCCCAGCCGATGCAGGCGTCGGTGATGCTCTTGCCGTACTCCAGGCTGGCCACCTGGTCCTTGCCGGGCGTGAACTTCTGCGCCCCGCCGTGGATGTGGCTTTCCACCATCACACCGAACACGCCGCGCGAGCCGGCGCTGACCTGCGCCGCCACGTCGCGCGCCACGTCGAGCTGCTTTTCGTGCTGCTTGCTGCTGTTGGCGTGGCTGCAATCGACCATCAGCGAGGCGTGCAGCTTGCTGGCCGCCAGCTCCTTGCAGGCGGTGTCGACGCTGGCGGCGTCGTAGTTGGGCGCCTTGCCGCCGCGCAGGATGACGTGGCAGTCCTTGTTGCCGTCGGTGTGCACGATGGCCACCTGGCCGTTCTTGTGCACCGACAGAAAGTGGTGCCCGCGCGCCGCCGCCTGGATGGCGTCGGTGGCGATGCGGATGTTGCCGTCGGTGCCGTTCTTGAAGCCGATCGGTGCCGACAGGCCGCTGGCCAGCTCGCGGTGCACCTGGCTTTCGGTGGTGCGCGCGCCGATCGCGCCCCAGCTGATCAGGTCGCCGATGTACTGGGGCGAGATGACATCGAGGAACTCGCTGCCCGCCGGCAGGCCCAGGCGGTTGATGTCGATCAGCAGCTGGCGCGCGATGCGCAGGCCCTCGTCGATGCGGTAGCTCTCGTCCAGGTAAGGGTCGTTGATCAGGCCCTTCCAGCCCACCGTGGTGCGGGGTTTTTCGAAGTACACCCGCATCACCACCTCCAGCGTGTCGGCGTAGTGTTCGCGCAGCGGCTTGAGCCGGCGCGCATAGTCCAGCGCCGCCACCGGGTCGTGGATGGAGCACGGCCCCACCACCACCAGCAGGCGGTCGTCCTTGCCGTTGATGATGCGACGGATGGCCTGGCGCGTATCGGTGATGAGCGACTCGACCGGCGTGCCGCGGATGGGGAAGAAGCGGATCAGGTGATCGGGTGGGGGCAACACGGTGATGTCCTTGATGCGTGCGTCGTCGGTGCGGCTGGTGCGTTCCGGCGACGTCTGCCAGGACTCGATGGCATGGACGGCTTTGGCGTTCATCGGTGTGCTTCCTTGAGAAAGAGATGGATCGGTGGGCGATGGGGCACAAAAAAACCGCCGGGCGGGCTCGCTGCGGCGGTTGTTTCGGGAGGTCGCTGATCGCGTTGACTTACAGGCTTTCCTCTCGTCCGCCGGGGACAGAGAACCAAAAATAAAAGCCGAAAGCGGCGACGGGCTTGCTCATCACATTCAAAATATACCACGCCCTCGGCCCGGAACCTGTCGCATGCATGCGACGGCGCGTCGCAGAAAGCGTGGGCAAAACAAAAGCGGCCCTCGGGCCGCTTTTGTGCGTGAATTGGCGGAGTGGACGGCCACTCAGAATGCACCTCAGTCGATGTCACAGGGAGTCACGGGCTATTACCAAATCATGAAGGCGCCCAACTGTGTAGTCCTGCTCTCTCCCATAGCGCCTCACCCTGTGCCAGCCGCAGCGATGGGTGCCCTGATGGGTTGCACTACGCCCCGGACTGGCTTGTGCGTACGTGAGGGTCAGGCGAATCAGGAGATTCGCTCCGCCGCGTCAATAAACTTCAGAATGCATCATTGGAGCCGATCCGAGTCACTATCAGTGGCCTCGACGATCACATGCTCACCGCCCTTCTGCAGCGTGATTGTTTGATCGTGCGACAAGGGGCGTCGAGGTGCGCGTCCACCCGCGGTGCGGCCAGGTCATCGCCATCACAATGATGAGGTCGGCGACGGGTCGATTGGTCATTGGGCACATCCTCCCGCTCGGACTTCTGGAGAACTATCAATGCAACTCACTGAACTTCCGACTTACCTTGAGAATCTCGCCAAGCAACAACGGTGCACGACTTACAGTGAGCTAACCAGCATGCTTGGATTGCCAGATTTTGACGGCAATTGGTCAGCGCATCCTCTCGCGCGCATCTTCGAGAATTTGGATGCAGAAGACCACGAGCACAATCGTCCGTTCAGGACTTCTGCAGTAGTCAAGAAAGCTAACGCCGGAGAGCATCGTATACCCGGATTAGGTTACTTCAAATCTCTCGCCAAACTCAAAGGAATTCGAAAATCGAAGAATAATGATGAAGTAATTATTTACGCCACGGAGTTGAAGGCGCTTTATGATTATTATCAAACACGATAATCGTGGAAAACCCTATGGACTATCCTGATTACGATGAGCACGAGTCCGGGCTTAGCGAACATGATCGCCGGGCAATCGACATACTCATCGACGAAGGTGTTGCAGAAATCGAAGCACAGGAATTATGTGATTGGTTAGATCGCCAGATCATGACCGTCTGGAATAGATCAATTATAAATTACATCAGTAAAACAGAATCTGTGGTTGTAGTTCGGAGTCGGTTCCGGAAAATATCCCGACACGCCGACGCCCTGCGCGAGGCTCTCCCCTTAGCAAAGGGCCTAGATGTGGTGTCACGTTCTCTTTCAGCCAGCTATGCCACGCACTCGGATGCGGGCGATCCTACTGCGGGCGCCGTGAAGTGGAACGCCTTCATCACGCGACTCGATGAGCACCTTGCGATGTTATCGATGCTCGCTGTCAGAGGCGAGGATGAACTGGAGCGCAATGGGCCCCGCAGAGGGCGACCACGCCAGCAGCAAAGGGATGACCTACTGAGTAGGTGGATCGAGAAGCTTGCTCCACATCTACCCAGGGCCAGCGTTGAGACGCGTATAGACATTGCGACAGAGGTGTGGAAGCTTTATCAGCCCCGATCGATGCGAGTGAGTTCAGACGCCGCACCAAAGGCTTATCACCGAACACAGAAGAAGCAGAGTCACGGACAAAAATAAAATGATCTGCCGTCTTTTTGTCTTGGATTCCTAAGCGCCAAATCCGCATCATTGCTCTGTGTTCAACTTTACTACACAGGATTGCAATGAAATCTACTCACAAATCGCGCCACGTGCGCATTAAAGAGCTACAACATATTGTTGGACTCTCACCGTCAAGCATTTGGCGTAAGGCTAAAGACGGTACGTTCGTTGCCCCGATCAAACTATCGACACGCATTACCGTATGGAAGCGTGCGGACGTAGATCAATGGTTGGCAGATCGGGAGGCCGGACAATGAGCCACGACCTGCACAACACACCTTCCCTTGCCAGTGAGTACGATGAGCAGCCACAACTGCTTAGCGCATCAATCGATCAAGGGCCGTCAGACCACCTAAATGCTGTCGGTACCTCTGGCATCGATCCTGTCGTAAGACAGCTCAACCCAAAACAAATCGGCAGAAGGAACCTGCCAGTTCCGCCGCACGCCAAACGGCGTCGCACCTATACAACCAACCAGTTCCACACGCTTCCTCAACTGGAGTGGTTGGTTGCCGACTTGATACCTAAGGCGGGAGTTGTCATCGTATATGGGGCAAGCGGCTCCGGCAAAAGCACTGTGTGCTTGGATTTGGCAAAGTCAGTATGTACAGGCGAGCCATGGGCCGGGCATGCCGTCAACCAAGGCGGCGTGGTGTACAGCTGCCTTGAGGGCGGGCCGGGCATGCGGCAGCGGACACTGGCGACCGAACGGCACTTTGGCATCAACTTCGGCAACCGACTGCATTGGCTGTTTGATGGCGTCAGCTTGGCATCCGAGGACGATATCAACGACCTCGCTGCAACCGCAATCGCTTGCGACGCTGCGCTAATCATCATTGATACGCTGTCAGCCTCGATACGCGGTGTGCTGGACGAAAGCTCGAACCCGCACATGTCGCGAATGCTCCAGCTGGCCTACAGGCTCGCTGAAATGAGTGGCGCTACCGTCCTAATCGTGCACCACGCTGGGCATAGGAGCGACCACGAAAGGGGAGCATCGACACTCAGAAACGACGTGGACACCTCCATCTCCGTCAGCATGAACAGCAGCCGTGGAACATGGAAGGCCGTCAAGTCCAAGGATGGACCGACTGGCATTAGCGGGCGATTCGACTTGCTCCCTGTCTTCACGTCCAGCGCTGACGGTGAATGGGTGCGCTCGATGGTCGTGCAGCACCTTGACATGCCCGACGCGTCTGAGCCTGCACCAGTCGCCCCGCGCAATCTGACAGAGAACCAGACTGCGGTCCTTGCCGCAGTTAAGGCTCAGTTGATCACCCGCAAATTGCAGGAAACGCATTGCGCAGCCGAGGACGACGGCCTCCCGCTCAACGAGGCCATTGCGGCGTGCGTCGACAAGGTCAAAGTCCGCGACCCAAAGCATGGTTCCACGCGCGTCCGTGAAGCGCTGGATGCCTTGGTGAGGTACGGCTATCTGGTGCACAGCGGCGGGCTCTTCAACCTGCCGCAATAGCACCCACTGGGCAATTGACCTCCGGAACTGCCCGGCGCGGATGAGCGCGCTAGGCCAGCTCGGCTGTGCGTTGCCTCACAAATTGATCCCCTCATGTCTGTGGCGCAGCCGAGCGCGGCGCCCTACTTTCCGAAAGAAATTCATGAAACTCAAATCACTGTCAATCACTCGGCGTGCTGCCGACCTCCTGCGTTACGTCGCCAGCGGCAACAGCCAGCGTGCTGACGACTTCACCGAACGTGCCGCCGATCTCTTGCATTACCTCGCCGCTCGACGCCAAGTTGTTACTTCGGTCGAGTTCGCCCGACTGCTAGACCTAGACAACCCAGCTGATCACCCTGACGTGGCGCGCCAAGTCACAGAAACGCTAAAAATCCTGGACGACGATGATGGCTGCGAAAACCGCCCAAGCCGCGGTGCCCTGGTTGTCCACCCGGACGGCCCCATGATCGGATTGCCCTGCGTTTACTCATGGGATAGCCGTGTCACCACCATCGCGGAGCGGCACGAGCACCATCAGAAAATGCTGCCTTACGTCTTTAAATATCCGTACGAACTTCGCTGCAGCGAGGAGCAGCGTCGGCTGATCGATGCGGTGACTAAACTCGACAACGGCACCATCCACCGGCGTGGACTGCTGAAGGTGACCGACGCATTGACGCCCGTGCAAGCAGAAGTGCTCAGGGTTCTGGCGTCGCAGGCAAAAACAGCGTCCCAATGGGCAAATGGGTTTCACCGTCACGATGCTACATGCGCGCTGATCCACTTGGTCAACTTACGCATATGTGCCGGCCTCCCGTTTGCAGCGTTCGGCGACACGATTGATGACCTGGTCAGTTTGGGGCATCTGAATGAGGCGAATGGCATTCTCAAGCTACCTGCCTCAGGCAGCGGCAGGGGGCATCAGCTACCGCGCCCTGCGCGCCAGCACGGCGGCCATTAGGTCGTTGAGCGGCACGTCTAGCGCCTGCGCAAGCAAATGAAGCGCCGTCAACGTCGGTTGATTGGTCGCGAGTTCAAGCTTGGCCACATAGGTGCGGTTCAGCCCCGCCCTATGGGCCAACTCCTCTTGCGAGACACCCAACCCTACGCGCCGCGAGCGAAGCTCGTCGGCGAACGCAGTAATCAGCGCCTTGTCCCGAATCATCGACCGGGACTGTCTGTGGCCACCCGAATTTACGCACCCGCATATGTGATACAAATTTCCCTGCGGCGCTGTGCTGCGCGTACAGGAGGATCACATGCTTTCGAGGGAAAAACTCTGGAAACTGTCGTCGGCCGCACGGGCCAAGGGGTGGGCGTTCGATCAGCAAGACTTGCCGAGCGACATCAACGACGCTCAGGTGTTTCCGGACGCAGCAAAGATTTTTCGGGCCCTGGAGTTGGTGAGTCCGTCGCAGGTCAAGACTGTGATCGTCGGGCAGGATCCCTATTTCAGCCGTTCGGCGGACGGTCAGCCGCTTGCGACCGGGGTCGCTTTCGCGGTGTCTGGTCACGAAACACCACTGTCACTGCAAAGGATCAAGGCGCACGTCTACCCCAAGGGTCAAGGCAAGAACGACTTGGCGGACTGGGCAGACAACAAGGGTTTGCTGCTGCTGAATGCGGCGTTGACAGTTCCCGCCACCGGCGACCGCAAGGCTGCCGGCAAGCACCTGCGGCACTGGCGAGAATTCTTCAAGACGATCATCAATCAAGCCCACGAGGCAAATCCGCGGGTGGTCGTCGTGGCATGGGGCACCAAAGCCCGAGATGCCTCCGCCAGCGCCCTTGGCATCGACTGGCAGAACCCTCCGCCATGGTTCCGTTGGGCTTACCACCCGGTCGCCACCGAGCCGGGGCCGCACAGCTTCGCCAGCTTCTGGAAAACGGGCCCTGGCAAAGCCTTAGTGATGCGGTAACACCACCGCCTCCAGACTGATGTGCGCGCGGCGCGTCCGCGCCCCATTTTTCTACCCATTGCCCTGGCCGAAAGGCCATGTCCGGCAAGAAAACTCGCGCCTTGCTTGTCCCCCTTCGCACGCGGGACGGTCTGCGCGTCGCCAAATCACACGCTGAAAATCCTGATGAAAATCAATGGGTTACAACCCATTGCTATCCGGTTTGTAGCAAACAATCGAGCAAAGTAGGGGGGGAGGAAGACAGCGCCTTATTTGGCGCGGGTTTCCAGAGGTTTGATGCTCGCGTTGGCAATTTTCTTTGATTCGGCTAACCATCTCGCCCGCGCCGATGAAGTCGCAGAAAAGGAGCAGAAATGAAGTCAAAGGAACTGAGCGCGCTGGCCGTCGCCAGCATCAAGAATCGGGGTATTCACTTCGTCGGTGGCGTCACCGGCCTGGCCCTGAACGTCACCAAGTACGGCTCGCGCAGTTGGGTCATGCGCTACCAGATCAAGGGGCGGCGCCGCGACATGGGGCTGGGCGCTTACCCATCGGTCACGCTGGCCCAAGCCCGTGAATCCGCACGTGCCGCGCGAGAAGTGCTGCGGCAGGGCATGGACCCGGTGGAGCACGCACGGGCGGCACGCCAGCGTCTGATCGTGGAGCAGGAGACGGCCGTCGTGTTCGCCGACGCGGCGACGCACTACATCGCCACCCATGAGCATGGGTGGAGGAATGCCAAGCACGCCCAGCAGTGGCGAAACACCATCGAGACCTATGCCAACCCGGTGATCGGCAAGGTGGCGCTGCGTGACATTGACGTGGCCATGGTGCGGCGCATTCTGGAGCCAATCTGGACCACCAAGAACGAGACCGCCAGTCGGGTGCGCGGGCGCATCGAATCGATCATCGACTGGGGCATCACCATGGGCTACCGCACCACGGCCAATCCGGCGCGCTGGAAGGGGCATCTGGAGCATTTGTTAGCACAGCCTTCCAAGGTGGCCCGACGCACACGTCAGCCCGCCCTGCCCTATGCCGACATGCCGGAGTTCATGCAGGCGCTGCGCAAGCAGCACAACACGTCGGCTCGGGCGCTGGAGTTCCTGATCCTGACTGGCGTGCGGTCGGGCGAGGTGCGCAACGCCACATGGAGCGAGTTCGATCTGGACAAGGCGGTGTGGACGATCCCAGCGGAGCGCATGAAGGGCGGCAGGGAGCACCGGGTGCCGCTGTCCGAACAGGCCTTGAGGCTGGTGCGGGCACAGCAGGAGGTGTCCTTCTGCGATTTCCTGTTCCCGAGCCCGAATCGGCCGCGTGATCCTGATGCGGATGGGGCGCCGCTGTCCGACATGGCGCTGACCGCGGTCATGCGCCGCGTGGAGCTTCAGCAGAAGGCCGTGCCGCACGGGTTTCGCTCGACCTTCCGCGATTGGGCGAGCGAGACCACCACGCATTCCAACGAAGTGGCCGAGATGGCACTGGCCCACAGCATCCGTAATCGGGTCGAGGCGGCGTATCGGCGGGGCGACCTGTTCGAGAAGCGTCGGCAGCTGATGCAGGACTGGGCGGATTTTGTGCTGGGTCGGCAGCCTTCATCCAACGTGGTGTCGATCAACGAAGGCTTCCGGCTCGCCGCCTGAACCCACGGGGAGACGAATCATGAGATTTCAGAATCCAGCCAACGGGCATATCGAAGAGTTTGGTGAAGCCACCTGGCTATGGGTACTGGTGGGCGGTCCGTTCTACCTCGCTTACAAGCAGATCTGGCTGCACGCCGTGATAGCGGCAGTGTTGTCCCTGATCAGTGCCGGGCTGTCTTGGTTGCTGCTGTACCCGCTGATCATCAAGTGGGTGATACGTAGCCATTACACCAAGCTGGGGTGGAAGGAAATCACGGAGGGGCAAGCCGTGGTCAGGAGCCCCTTTGGCGCGCACAGCAGCGATGTGCGCATTCTTTCCACGCCGCCTGACGGTGACTACCGCGCGCTGGGGGAGGTCGCAGTGAAGTTGACGCGACGCACGCCGGTCGAGCGCAAATACAGCAGAGAGGATGCCGATCAGCGCCTTCGGGAACAGGCCATGGCTCTGGGCGCGAATGCCATCGTCAATGTCCGGTACGAGCAAAAGGGTCACAACCTCGTCAACGCCGGGTACATCCACGCGTGGGGCACGGCAGTCATTGATGAATCTGACACCACAGACTGCCCGTTCTGCGCAGAGCGGATCAAACGCGCAGCCACGCGCTGTAAGCACTGCGGGTCAGACATTCCAAAGGCTGCATGACCGCCGGTCTTGCCGCCGCAAATTCTTCATCAGAAATCAAACCTCACCTGAAGGAGCCTCGCCATGGACGACGACATTGGCATCGGTGAATTACTGATCGACAACCTCTTGGGCCTGATCGGCGCATTGATGCTGATCTGGGCATTCGTATTCGTTTGCGTGGGCCTGCACCGCGTCATCACTGGAGCGCGCGATGAGCACCACACCGACTAATCACAGCACCACCGTTAGGGTGGTCTACCTGCACTACGCCGACCGCGGTTTCATACCGCGTTACCGGCAGTGGATCAAGACGATGACGTCACTGCTGCCGCCCGAGGCATTGCGCGTGGAGATCGTGACGATGCATGAGCCGGCGGCGCCACTCTCCGAAGTGGTCGCTGGGCTCGATGCATTCGACTACCTGTTCTTCGATCCCGTCTTGAGGGCGCCGAGCATCAGCGCCCCACCCCTCAGCGTTCAGGAGAAGCTCCTATGACCCGCCCATTCACCGCGAACACACGAACTGTTGCTGAGCTGTTCAGCGATGACTACGTGCTGACGGTGCCGCAGTATCACCGCACCTATGCATGGCCGGAAAGTCTCGCTAGGGCCTTCTTGGACGACTTACTTGGAGCATTCGAGGATACGCCCCTAGCGGATGACGACGCAGCTGCGCCCTACTTCCTTGGCTGCATGGTGATGATCAAGAGTGCGGAGCACCCGCACGCGGTGGTGGTTGATGGTCAGCACCGGTTGGTGGCGCTCACACTGCTTCTGGCGGTAATACTTACTTTGGTGCAAGGCGAGCAGGTGCGTGATGCCATCACGGGTCGAATTGGACGCAGTGTCACCCCGCTATCGCCGGCCTCTTACCGACTGACCGTGCAGGGTGACAGTGGATTCTTTCAGGAGCACGTTCAGCAGGAACATGGCATAGCTCGGTTGCTGGCTCTCTGTGGAAATCCGTCTGAGAGTGTGCGCTGGCTGCAGTCCACTGCACGACTGTTCATGGATACCTTGGCCACATGGGAAGAGGCTCGCCTAGCCCGCCTGGTCAACTTCATCTTTGATCAATGCTGCGTGGTCAGCATTGAGACGTGCACGCTAAATTCCGCTTATCGGGCGTCCAGCGTCATTAACACCAGAGGCTCCGCTGTCCGTGACATCAACATCTTTAGGTCCTACGTCCTTGGGGGCATTCCGGCGACTGAGCGCAAAGAATACGCCCAGCAGTGGGACGCCATCGAAGACAAGCTGGGGAAATTTGACATGGAAAAACTGTTCGATCAGATCGCGTTGAACCATTGCGGCACAACGCCTCGGAGGCGGTCTCTGGAACTGCACAAGTACTACCCGACAGACGCGAATCCGAAGGCATTCATGGATGAGATTTTGCTGCCTATGGCCCAAGCGTATGAACCCTGAATCCCCTTCCCCGGTTCCCCGCCCTGCCCGGTCTTTCTTTTAGAAGACCGGGCGGGCGGGGGAACCGGGGTAGGCTTCGTCAGGTGAATTCACCGGAAGGAAATAGCTATGAATTCAAGAGCAAAAGCGATCATCACTTTGATCGCTGGTATCACCCTGAGCTTTGCTGCGGTGGCTCAGACGCCAAAGTTCAAGCGGGGCGAAGACTATGGTTCGATCCGGGTCAAGCTGCTCCAGCAGGGCTGGAAGCCCCTGATCCTGCCGGACTCCGACGAATGCATGGAGGACGACACCCGGTGCCAGGGTAGGCCCGAAATGCAATGGTGTTCGGGCACGGGGCTGGCGGGCTGCCAGTTCAACTGGGTGAAGAACGGCAAGCGACTCAGCATCTGCACCATGGGCGAAGAGAAGGCGAGCTTCAGGAGCTATTGCCGATAAGCCTCTAGCTTCGGCAGCAATCCGTTATGGCACTTGACCTTGATGACCGGCGCCGAGCCATGCTGGCGGAAATGGGCATCCGCGTATGGCTACCCAAACATCCCAGCGCTACTTCCGTCCCCCCTGCGGCAGCCGAACCCGTTGCTGAGCCATCGATTGCGCCTCCGCCCACGGCAGGCAGGAATCTCGGCGTTATGGGCTGGGACGACCTCCAGGCGGCAGTTAAGACGTGCGAGGCCTGCGAGTTGCATGCCCACCGGCAGCAGCCGGTGTTCGGCGTTGGCAGCCGTTATGCCGACTGGATGGTGATTGGCGATGCACCCAACCAAATGGAAGAGCGTGACCAGCAGCCTTTTGTCGAGGATAGAGGCATCCTGCTGGACAACATGCTGGCGGCTGTAGGGCTCACCCGCAACGCGGAACTGGAAGCCAACGCGAAGACCGGAGTCCCCGCGTCTGCCGCCGACCACAAAAGGGCCAAACGAGGCGTGTTCGTGACGCACGCGGTTAAGTGCCGCCCGCCGAGTGATCGCAACCCAGTCCAAGGCGAGATCAACCAGTGCAGCGCTATCCTGCGGCGGCAGATAGAACTGGTGCAGCCGAAGCTCGTCTTGTTGGTCGGCAGGCTTGCTGTGCGGAGTGTTCTACATACGGATCAGCCCATAGGTCGTTTGCGCGGCACGGCGCATCGGGTTCAGAACACCTTAGCGGTGGTGACGTATCCACCTGAACACCTGATCCGTCACCCGCAGGACAAGGCGAAAGCGTGGGAAGACCTCTGCTTGGCGATGAGTGCTGTAGAGCAGGAGGTAACGCGATGAAGAAAACCCTTGTTGCCGCGCTACTTCTAACCTTGATTTGGGCTCCAAATGCCGTGGCGAACGGCTCGGCGTGTCACTCGATCAAAGACTGGGACGCTCGGCACCAATGCCTTGCGGAGACCAGGAACAACTACTCGTACTGCTACTCAGTGCGAGAGCATGACGGGCGCAAGCTGTGTCTGGCGAAGATCAAGCAGCAGCGTGGGTATTGCCATGCAATCAAGGCCGAGGATCGCCGGAAACTATGTCTGGCCGAGATTAGGTAGCGCGACAGGACATATATCGTCAGGATCGTCCTGGGCGCTCGATGGACTGGCGTGGGCCACCGTCCGCGATCCAACGCCGAGGTCATGTAGCAACCCATCGTTGCCGATGACAAAGCTCACGCTCTCCGACACGAAGCAGTCGGTTGACTGTTGCACACGCACGGCAAGTTACCTAGTTTGAACATCGAGTACACCACGTCAGTCGGCAAGAGCCGTCCGTGACTCTAGCCTCATGCGCCCGCTAGAGTTCAGCTATGACCACCATTCAACGCCCTGGGGTGACCCCAGTCAAAATTCAACCACCCCAACCTGCGTCTCTATGTAGTGTGGAAATCTGCAAGTATGTCCGCACCTACGACGGGCAGGACAAGGTTTCCGGCCGTGGCACCGGCTTCCACTTTCGAGATACCTCGGGTACCGTTTGGCTGGTGACGATTTGGCATGTTGTCACCGGCCGCCGACCAGACAACCCCGCTATGCTGATTGGAAACGCAATGGCAAGTCCGACCAGCATCGGCGTGGCGTATCAGTCAAGGAAAGATGGTCAATTCCTTCGCCATCTAACATTGCCTCTTTACGAGCAGGACGGCACGCCTTCCTGGTATGAGTACCGCCGCGATTCGGGTGTCGACTTGGCGGCTCTTCCAATACAACTACCAGATGACGTGAAGTGTCCGTGCGTTCAGGACTTCGCAGATAGAGACACCGGATCGTTTGTGCCCGGCCTCGACCTAACCATAATTGGAATGGCATTTCAGCACAGTCGCGAGACACCATATCCAATTTGGAAAGGCGCGCGCGTGGCTTCTGAGCCAGGATATCTGGCTATGGGAGTACCGCAGGTTCTGATTGACACTGCAGGCGTCCCTGGCATGTCGGGTTCGCCGGTCTATCGTGTCTCGCGCGGCGTGAAAGTATCGCGTGAGGCTGCAAAAGCCGTTGAAAACTTCAGAGCCGGTGGTGACGGGGAAGCACTCGAAGCGTTAGTTGGGTTGGCCCTATCCCAAGCGGAGGAGGGTCCCGTTCTCAGCTTCGTCGGTGTCTATGCAGGATCTACTGGCAGTCGTGACCTCGAGAAGCTATCGCTTGGGCGCATGTTCATGGCCTCGCTTGTCGATCTTCTAGTTGTCGAGCGACAGCGAGGAGTAAACCCCTTTCCACCGGAGTTCTACGGAGTATCATCCCCGGACTCTGCAGCGCCGAGCGTCTGAGCTAACCTGGGACTTTAGTTGACGTCAGGCGGCTTGTGCAGACTGACTTTTTACGGCGGCGCGCCGGAACGCCGCTTGTATTGGAAGCAGCCATTCATCGACCTAGGCTGAACGGCTCAAATGTGCCTTGAGCAGCCAATGAACTTCGCTCTAGCCTAAAGGACACGCTCATGCGACCTTGGCCCAGCGTTGTGTTCGAGTCACGGAGCCCCACAACATCCCATGCTCGCCGATGGGTAAAGTGATGGGTAGAAAGAAAAAACGGGCCGCGAAGGCCCGTTTTTCTTTGTCGATTGGCGGAGTGGACGGGACTCGAACCCGCGACCCCCGGCGTGACAGGCCGGTATTCTAACCGACTGAACTACCACTCCGCGTCGGTAGCTGCGTTGCGGCTCTTGCGAGCCCAAGTGCAGCCAAACTTGGCGACCCTACGGGGATTCGAACCCCGGTACTCACCGTGAAAGGGTGATGTCCTAGGCCTCTAGACGATAGGGTCAAAACCTGGACTT
>WBZM01000212.1_pt1 | contig 94207 bp, 93 predicted proteins | sample 5204271 | NCBI WGS metagenome assembly WBZM01 (sample SAMN12344346, study PRJNA552823) | activated sludge metagenome | biome: Activated sludge suspended growth; feature: Nitrification reactor; material: Wastewater; isolation source: activated sludge from nitrification reactor of wastewater...
CTCCGCGAGTTCGCGCATTTCCCTGTCGAGACCGGCGTCGGCGAGCATGGCGTCGAGGTCGGCCGCCTCCCTCGCGACGCCGCGATAGCCGCGAATGGCGGCGACGACGTCCTCGAGCGCGGAAAGTTCGCGCGAGAGCGCGACATAGGTCGCGCCATCGGCGCCTTCCGCCAGCCGTGCGCCGATCTCGTCGTGACGCCGCAGGATGATGTCGAGCCGTTCGTTGGGGATCATTGCTGGCGCCTCGTCGCGCCGGATCGGACCGGATTTGATCGCCGGTATTGACCGGGGACCGGGCCGACTGCAAGGGGTAGAGGCGACAAATCCGGGGGGAATGATCGATGAAATGCTCGCGCCTGCCGTTCGCGGCTTTCTTTCTGGCCGTGTGCGCGACGCCCTGCGTTGCGGCGGAAAAAACGATCTCCGTCTCCGGGCCGGGTTGCGACTACAAGGTGCGGTTCGATCCGACCAAGGTCGACGAACGAAAGCTGCGGGACACCGCGAACGCGCTGCTCGGCGAGGGGTTCGCCAACCCGGATTTTCCGGTGCATCCGGCGACGCAGGTCTATTCGGAAGCGCTGATCAACGCCGATTACGACGCCTGCATGAAACCGTCCGAAACTTCGCGCGCGCTGTCCCTTCTCGATATGCCGGGCCTCGAGGACCTTCGCGCGCGCCGGCTCGAACAGATCGCGGACACCTGCGCCTATGAGCGCATCAAGGCCCGCGCGCTGACGCCCGGCGGTTCGGCAAGGATTCTCGCCGAATACCAGCCTGCGGCGCAGGCTTGCGCGAAAATCGTCGAAAAGGCCGACGATCCGGCGGCGCTGCGACCGATCTGGCGCGCGCTCGTGCAGAAGCGCTGCGTCGACAATTCCAACCCCGCCCAATGCCGCAAGAGCGGTCTGGCGCTCGAGAACGAGAAGGATGCCGATCGCCTGATCCGCGCCGATGTCATCGGCTACGACTGGACGAATTGCGCCGTGCCCTTCCTGAAACTCAATCAGGAACAGGAAAAGGACGACGCCGTTCGGCAAACGCTGGCGAAGGAGTTCCGCAAGAAGTTCAAGACGAAGGAAATCTGCGAGGACGGCTGAGCGCGCCTAGAGCTGCACGCCGCGCGCTTCGGCGAAGGCGCGCAATTGCTCCCGCAGCGGCTGGCGATCGTCGCCCTGGTCGATCATCGGCGCCAGAAATTCCGCGGTTTCCCTGAGATCGGCGCTCATCAGCATGGCCTTCACCGGGCCGATCGAAGCCGCCGACATCGACAGCGAACGATAGCCGATGGCGGCAAGCGCCAGCGCATCGAGCGGTTTGCCGCCCATCTCGCCGCAGAGCGTGACCGGCGTGCCGGTAATCGAGCCCGCTTCCGCGATCGCCCGCAGGGCGCGCAAGGCAGGCGGCGACAGCGCATCGAAGCGCGAGGCGACGCGCTTGTTGTCGCGGTCGGCGGCAAACAGGTACTGGATCAGATCGTTCGAGCCGACCGAAAGAAAATCCGCGCGCGCGCAGATCGCGCCGAGCTCCCACAGCAGAGAGGGCACTTCCACCATCACGCCGAGCTTCAAGGGCTCTGGCGTCGTATATCCATGCTTCTTCAGCCAGAAGACCTCGTGCATGGCGACTTCGCGCGCCGCCTCGAATTCCTTGATGGTCGCCACCATCGGAAACATGATCCGCAATTCGCGGCCGCCGCCAGCCTTCAGCATGGCGCGCAACTGCTGGCGCAGCAGGCCCGGGCGATCGAGGCCGATGCGGATCGCGCGCCAGCCGAGCGCGGGATTTTCCTCGTCCACCTTCGCCATGTAGGGAAGGACCTTGTCCGAGCCGATGTCCAGCGTGCGAAAGGTGACGGGACGGTCGGGCACGGCTTCGAGCACGGTGCGATAGAGCGCTTCCTGCTCGCTGGCGCGGGGAAAGCGCGCGGCCAGCATGAACTGCAACTCGGTGCGGAACAGGCCGATCGATTCGGCGCCGGTTTCGACCACATGCTGCACGTCGATAATCAGGCCGGCGTTCATGTGCAGCCTGATCTGCACGCCGTCCTTGGTGATGGCGGGAACGTCGCGCAGCTTGACGTACTGCTCCTGCCGCCGCGCGCGCAGCCTCGCCTTCTCGGCATAAGCCGCCTCGACGTCCGGTCCCGGCCGCACCTGGACGTCGCCGGTCGAGCCGTCGACGATGATGGCGTCGCCCGTCTCGACGAAATCGGTGACGTTGGCGGCGTCGCCGACCGCCGGAATGCCGATGGCGCGCGCGACGATGGCGACATGGCTCGACGCGCCGCCCTGTTCGAGCACGAGGCCCCGCAGCTTCGAGCGCGGATAGTCGAGCAGCGCGGCCGGACCCATCGAGCGGGCGACGAGAATGGCGTTATCCGGCAGGATTTCGCGCGCGACGACATAGTCCGCGCCGGTGAGGCGATGCAGCAGGCGATTGGCGAGATCGTCGAGATCGTGCAGGCGCTCGCGCAGGTAGGGATCGGTCTGGCGCTGCAGCTTCGCGCGCGCGTCGTTCTGCACGCGCTCGACAGCCGCTTCGGCGGTGAGGCCCGTCTGGATCGCCTCGGTGAGGCGACGCATCCAGCCGCGGTCGTTGGCGAACACGCGCACGGTTTCCAGCACGTCGCGATGTTCGCCGGCGCCGAGGCGGTCGCCGCGCGCGATCAGCGCGTCGATCTCATCGCGCAGGCCCTGAATAGCATCCTCGAGGCGGCGGCTCTCGGACTTGGTGTCCTCGGCGACGATCTGCTTGATGACGACGCGCGGCTCGTGCAGCACGACATGGCCGAGGCCGATGCCGTCGGCGACGCCGGAGCCCTTGATCGTCAGCGGCCGCCGCAGCGCCGTTTCGTCGCCGGGCAGCGCGATCGCCTGCAAGTCGCCGGATGCGATCATCTCGGCGAGCAGCATGGCCGTGGTCTGGAGCGCCTCGACCTCTTCGTCGGTGTAGATGCGCCGCGCGCGGTTCTGGACGACGAGAACGCCGAGCGTGTTGCCGCCGCGCAGGATCGGCACGCCCAGGAAGGAATGGTAGATCTCCTCGCCCGTCTCCGGCTTGTAGGAGAAGGCGGGATGCGATTGCGCGTCGGCCAGCGCCAGCGGCTCGGCGGAGGAGGCGATGAGGCCGACGAGGCCCTCGCCCGCGCGCATGGTGGTCAGATGGACCGCCTCGCGGTTGAGGCCCTCGGTTGCGTAGAGTTCGAGCCTGCCGTCGCCGCGCGTCACGTAGACCGAGCAGACCTCGGCGACCATGTTGGCGGCGATGTGGATCACGATCTTGTCGAGCCGCGCCTGCGGGCTCACCGGCTCCGCCATGACTTCGCGGAGCCGGCGCAGCAGAAGGCGAGGTCCGCCGAGTGCGCTGCGCATCGTGTCGTGTCCCGTTCGGGCGGCCGCCCGGCAGAATTCCGGCGAGTCTCAAGCCCCGCCGCTTGCCGGACGCCGTTGCAGGAAACGGGCCGCGAGCGGCGGTCAGGGCGACTCGACCGACCCTTTGTTTACGCGATATCGGCGGGCCAAGCGAGGCGGCTGAAGAGGCGCCGGATCAGGCCTTGTCGAGGCCGTAGAGCGAGTGGAGCGTACGCACCGCAAGCTCGGTATAGGCGGCGTCGATCAGCACCGAGAACTTGATCTCGGACGTGGTGATCGCCCTGATATTGATGCCTTTTTCGGACAGGGCCCGGAAGGCGCGGGCGGCGACGCCCGCATGGCTGCGCATGCCGATGCCGATGGCCGACACTTTCACGACGTCGGTCGCCCCGGCGATGGAGGCGAAGCCGACGGCGTCCTTCGACTTCTCCAGCACGGCGCGGGCGCGCTCGTAGTCGGCGGCCGGCACGGTGAAGGTGATGTCGGTGGTCGCCTGGTCGTCCGAGACGACCTGGATGATCATGTCGACATTGATGTTGGCGTCGGCCAGCGGCACGAAGATCGCCGCCGCCACGCCCGGCTTGTCGGCCACGCGCCGCAGGGTGATCTGCGCCTCGTCGCGGGAAAAGGCGATGCCGGTGACAACCTGGGCTTCCATAATGTCCTCCTCGGCGCAGATCAGCGTGCCGGACTGGGGATTGGCGGGATCGTCGAAGGAGGAGCGCACATAGGTCGGCACCTTGTGCACCATCGCGACCTCGACGGATCGAACTTGCAGGACCTTCGCGCCGAGCGAGGCCATTTCCAGCATTTCCTCGAAGGCGACCTTGTCGAGCCGCTTCGCCTTGGGAACGATGCGCGGGTCGGTCGTGTAGACGCCGTCGACATCGGTGTAGATGTCGCAGCGCGCCGCCCCGATGGCGGCGGCCAGCGCCACGGCGCTGGTGTCGGAGCCGCCGCGGCCGAGGGTGGCGATGCGGCCGGTGGGCTTGTGCATGCCCTGGAAGCCGGCGACCACGGCGACTTCCTGACGTTGCGTGAAATGCTCGATGATCTTCGAGCCGTCTATGCCCTCGATGCGCGCCGAGCCGTGGGCGCCGTCGGTCAGGATCGGGATCTGCCAGCCCTGCCAGGAGCGGGCCTGGATGCCCATGTCCTGCAGGACGATGGCGAGAAGCCCGGAGGTCACCTGTTCGCCGGACGCGACGACGGCGTCGTATTCGCGCGCGTCGTGGAGAGCCGCGGCCTCCCTGCACCAGGCGACGAGTTCGTTGGTCTTGCCCGACATGGCCGAGACGACGACGGCGACGTCGAAGCCGGCGTCGACCTCGCGCTTGACGTGGCGGGCGACGTTGCGGATGCGCTCGACATTGGCGACGGAGGTGCCGCCGAACTTCATGACGAGACGGGGTTTGGCCTGACCGGACATGATGCTCCGAGGGTTGTTCCAACCTTGCGAAGCGTCGGCGCGGCGCATCGCCGCTCGCGCCCTGTCCGAAGGCGGCGTATACATACGGGCTCTCCGGCGCCTGTCAATCGCGCAGACCGCCTCAGGAATGCTCGAGGTAAACCCGTGACGAAAGCCGCCAGAACGTCCGACGCGCGCGAGAAGGCGGCGCGCAGCGCCAGCGTCGATCCGGAGGATGTCGCGCGCTTCGACGCGCTCGGCGAGGAATGGTGGGATCTCTGGGGGCCGATGCGCGCCCTGCACAAGCTCAACCCGACGCGGGTGGACTATGTGCGCGACATTCTCCTCGCGGAGATGAAGCCCACGAGCCCTCATCCTGAGGAGCCGCGCAGCGGCGTCTCGAAGGATGGCCGGGTCTCGGGTCTTCGGCCATCCTTCGAGACGCGGGCTGCGCCCGCTCCTCAGGATGAGGATTCGGGCAAGCATGGCGGGCCGTTGGCGGGCCTCGCCATCCTCGACATCGGCTGCGGCGGCGGCATCCTGTCGGAGCCGCTGGCCCGGCTCGGCGCGCGCATGACGTCGATCGATCCCGCGCCGACCAATATCGAGGTCGCGCGCGCCCATGCGGCAAAATCGGGGCTCGACATCGACTATCGCGAGACGACGGCCGAGGAACTGGCCGCGACGGGGGCGCAATTCGACGCCGTGCTGATCATGGAAGTGGTCGAGCACGTCAACGACCGCGCCGGCTTCATCGCCACCGCCGCCAGCCTCGTGCGGCCGGGCGGCTTCCTGTTCGCCGCCACCCTCAACCGCACGCTGAAATCCTACGCGCTCGCCATCGTCGGCGCCGAATACATCCTGCGCTGGGTCAAACCCGGCACGCACAATTGGGATCAGTTCGTCACGCCGCAGGAGCTGGCGGCCGATCTTCGCGCGGCGGGGCTGGAAATCTTCGACCGCACGGGCGTCGTCTACAATCCGATCTTCGGCGAGTGGCGGACGTCGGAGGATTGCGGCGTCAACTACATGATGGCGGCGCAGAAGCCGGCGGGGTGAGACGGCTCACTCCGCCGCCGCGCTCGTATGCGCCCTGACGAAGCTGTCCTTTCGGGCGGTCGTCCGCGCCACGATCAGTTCCGCGATTTCCGCGCCCGCGCGCTCCGGCGTTCCCGCATCGAAGGGCGGCGCGGGAGCGTATTCGACCGAGAGCTGGATCGCCTTCGCGATCCGTTCCCCGGCTATGTCGGCCATGACCGTCAACGCGAAGTCGATGCCGGCCGTCACGCCGCCGCCGGTGACGACATTGCCGTCGCGCACGACACGTTCGGCGACGGGGATCGCGCCGAACGTCGGCAGAAGGTCGCGCCATGCCCAGTGGCAGGCGGCGCGCTTGCCCCTCAGCAGGCCGGCGGCGCCGAGGATGAGCGAACCGTTGCAGACGGACGTGATGTAGCGCGCGCCTGCCGCCAGGCGTCTCACCTCCGCCAGAAAGGCGGCGTCGAGCGAAGCCGCCTCGACGCCGGGGCCGCCAGGCACGCAGATCAGATCGCAGGCTTCGACCTCCGCCAGCCGGCGGGTCGCGCCGAATTCGAGGCCGGTATCGCTGACGACCGTCCCGCCGTCGCGGGAGGCGACAATCGCCTCGGCGCCCGGCAGCCGGGTCAGGACCTCGAAAGGCCCGGTGAAATCGAGCTGCGTCAGGCGCGGGTAGATGGCGAAGACGCTTCGGAACGGCTGGGTCATGGCGGGCTCCGTTTGACGGGGGCAATGTGGACCGGCTAGCGTCTGTCTTGAATGACCATTTTCCCTCGTTTCATGCCATGCTGATGCGCGAGATCGCCTTTCTCGTTTTCGAGGATTTTCAAATCCTCGACGCGAGCGGCCCGTTGGCGGCCTTCGAAATCGCGGCGCGATACAGGCCGGGCGCCTACCGGTTGCGGGTCGTTGCGGCCGAGGGCGGCGCCGTGCGCGCCTCCTGCGGGCTTTGCGTCGTCGCCGAGCCCTTCGCCGCCGCGGAACGCTGCGACACGCTGATTGTCGCCGGCGGCGAGGGCACGCGCCGGCCCGCGACCGACGCCGCGACGCTCGATTTCATCCGCGCGACCGCAGCGCGGGCGCGGCGGACGACGAGCGTCTGCTCCGGCGCCTATCTGCTAGCGCTCGCCGGCGTGCTCGACGGGCGGCGCGCGACGACGCACTGGAACCGCTCCGGCGATTTCCGGCGGCGATTTCCGAACGTGCGGCTCGAGCCCGATCGCATCTATGTGCGCGACGGCAATGTCTGGACGTCGGCCGGGATTACGGCGGGCATCGATCTCGCGCTGGCGCTGATAGCCGACGACCTCGGCGAAGAACTTGCGCATGATGTGGCTCGGCAGCTCGTCGTCTATGTCCGGCGCACGGGCGGCCAGTCGCAATTCTCGGCATTGCTCGACATGGAACACGCCTCGGACAAGTTCGCGCCTCTGCTGCTCTGGGCGGCGGAGCGGCTGGACCAAAGGCTGTCGGTGGAAGACCTTGCCGAGCGGGCGGCCATGAGCCCACGCAATTTTTCGCGCGCCTTCCAGCGCGAAACGGGGGTCACGCCCGCCAAGGCGATCGAGCGCTTGCGGCTCGATCGCGCGCGGGCCGATCTCGAAGACGGCGGACTGTCGGTGGAGCGGATCGCGCTGGCGAGCGGCTTCGGCGATCCGGAGCGGATGCGCCGCGCCTTCCTGCGCGTCTACGGACGACCGCCGCAGGATTTCCGCAGAAAGGCCCTCAGTTCCGCTCGTCCGGCGATGGCGGGATCGGCATGATCTCGACGCCGTCGTCGATCAGCGCGCGCGCTTCGTCCCAGCTCGCCTGACCGCGGATCGGCCGGGCCTCGGCCTCGCCGTCGTGAATTTTTCGCGCCTCTTCCGGGAACGCGGAGCCGACGTCGGTCGTCGCCTCCATGATCTTTTCGCGCAGGGCGCGGACCATGGCGCGCACTTCCGCCATTTTGGAATCGACCAGCGCCATCTCCTGCGCCGGTTGCGCGGTCGGCGCCGGGGCGGGCGACGACGCCTCGTCGCGGTCGCGGCGCGCGACGTTGGGCGCCATGATCGCCTTCTCCACGCGCGGCGAATTGCAGTACGGGCAGGTCACGAAACCGCGGCGCGCCTGTTCGTCATAGGCGCCGGCGCTGGCGAACCAGCTTTCGAATTCGTGGGCCTCGTCGCAGACGAGCGCGTAGCGGATCATCGGTCAGCCCGCCAAAAGGCCGTCAAGCCTGCCGTCGGATTCCAGGTCGTAGAGATCGTCGCAGCCGCCGACATGGGTCGCGCCGATGAAGATTTGCGGCACGGTGGTGCGACCGCCCGCGCGCTCGGACATGGCGGCGCGGCCCGCCCGGTCGCCGTCGACCGAAATTTCCTCGAATTCCGCGCCCTTCTGGCGCAGCAGATCCTTGGCGGCGGCGCAGTAGGGGCATGTCGAGGTGGTGTAGATCGTGACTGGCTGCATGGGGCGTCCCTTGATGGGGCCGCTTATATGGGAAATCAGCCCCCTGTCACAACCCGGGCGAAGGTCAGCGCGTCCACGCGCTTTGCGCCTGCGCGCAAGAGGACGCGGGCCGCCGCATTGGCGGTCGCGCCCGAGGTCATGACGTCGTCGACGAGGACGATTTTCCTGTCGAGCACGGCGAGCTTGCCGGCCTCGCCGACCCGGAAGGCGCCCTGCAGGTTGGTCGCGCGCTGTGCGCGCGACAGCCCGACCTGCGGCGGCGTCGCCTTGACGCGCTCGAGCGCGCGCATGGCCGCCGGCACGCCTGTCTGGCGAGAAATGGCCTCGCACAGAAGCGCGGCCTGGTTGTGCTTGCGGCCAAGCAGGCGCAGCCGGTGCATGGGCACGGGCGCGAGCAGGTCGGCGTCGTCGAGGAGTTCGGCGCCGGCGCGCGCCATCCAGCGGCCGACGGGCCGCGCGATCTCCAGCCGGTCGTAATATTTCAGGCGGTGCACGATGAGGCGGGCCGGCCCGTCGTCGAACCGCACCACGGAACGGGCGCGCGCGAAAACCGGGGGATTGGCGATCGCCTCGGGCGAAAGCAGGCCGGGCTGGCCGAGATCGACGTCGAAAGGGGTTCCCAGGCGCTCGCAGAAGGGCTTCTCGATGAAGCGCATTTTCGTCCAGCAGTCCGGGCAGAGGCCGAAATGGCTCTCGGTCGCGCGCCGACAGGCGATGCAGACCGGAGGATAGATCGTGTCGAGCGCGCGGCTCCCGACGCGGCGAGCGATGGCCGCAATCGGCGCGAGGGTCGGGCGAAGCCGGTCGGCGAACATCGGGCAAGCCTATGCGCTCGCTGAATGCGGCGGCAAGCCTTCGACATCGTTAATGACGCGTTAATGGGGTCGCGCTAGGTTTCGCGCCCATGAGAGCTGCGCCCGTCCTCCTCGCCCTCGCTGCGCTGGCCGCCGCCACGCCGGCCGCCGCCGATTTCTCCTCCTGCGTCGCGGGATTGCGCGCCCAGGCGGCGTCCCAGGGCATTTCCGGCGAGACCTTCGACGCCGCCTTCAAGGGCGTGACGCCAGAGCCGAAGGTCATCGAGCTGATGAACAACCAGCCGGAGTTCAAGACTCCGATCTGGGACTACCTCGCCGCGCTGACCGACGACGAGAAGGTGGCCGACGGCAAGGCCGCGATGCGCCAGTACGCAAATGCGCTCGCCTCGGCCGAGAGCCGCTACGGCGTGGACCGCTACGCCATCGCGGCGGTGTGGGGGGTGGAATCGGATTTCGGCAAGGCGGGCAAGAAATTCTACCTGCCGCAGGCGCTCTCCACGCTGGTGTGCATGGCCGACCGGCGGCAGGCCTATTTTCGCGGCGAGCTGATGTCGACGCTGAAAATCCTGCAGCGCGGGGACCTGGAGGCGGCCGATCTCTGGGGCTCGTGGGCCGGCGCCTTCGGCCATACGCAATTCATGCCCTCGACCTATCTGCGGCTCGGCGTCGACGGCGACGGCGACGGGCGCAGCGATCTCGTCAATTCCGTGCCGGACGCGCTGCACTCGACAGCGAACTACCTGCGCAAGTCGGGTTGGGCGACGGGCGCGGGCTGGGGCTACGAGGTGGAAGTCCCCCCGGGCTATTCCGGGCCTTCGGGCCGCACGAGCAAACATCCCGTGTCGTTCTGGGAAGGACACGGCGTCCGCAAGGTCGGCGGCGGGGGGCTGTCGGGCGCGGGCGCGGCGGGGCTGCTCCTGCCCGCCGGCAAGGGCGGGCCGGGCTTCCTGGTGTTCAAGAATTACGACGCCGCCTATTCCTACAACGGCTCCGACGCCTATGCGCTGGCGATCTCGATCCTGACCGACAAGCTGAAGGGGAAGCCGGGCGTACAGGGCCAATGGCCGACCGACGATCTCGGCCTGTCGCGCAACGAGCGGCGCGAATTGCAGCGCCTGCTCACGGCGCGCGGCTACGACGTCGGCGAGCCGGACGGCGCGGTCGGCGCCAAGACCCGGTCCGCGATCATGCAGATCGAGGCGCAGCTCGGCATGCCGCAGCGCGGACGGCCGGGCATGAAAGTGCTCAACGCCCTGCGCGCGCGCTAGATCGGCGCGGATTCAAAGGCCGGCGCCCGCGCTCCGCGGGCCGCGATCTGGAGCTTCGCCCTGCGCCGGGGGCGCGGATTCACCGTTTTGTGAATGGTTCGTGCGCGGCGAGGGGCGTAACCCTGTCGCCGACACGGGAAAATTGATGCGCTCCCCCAAGATCGCCTTCCTCGCCGCCTTGCTGTCCGCCTCCGCTGCGTCCGCGATGGACCGGCCGCGTGGCGTCGTGGAACTGTTCACGAGCCAGGGCTGCTCGTCCTGCCCGCCCGCGGACCGGATCATCGGGGAACTTGCGCGCGACCCCTCGCTCGTCGTGCTGTCGCTGCCGGTAGATTATTGGGACTACATCGGCTGGAAGGACACGCTGGCCTCGCCGCAGTGCACCGCGCGGCAGAAAGGCTATGCGACGGCGCGCGGCGACAGCCAGGTCTATACGCCGCAGGCGGTGATCGACGGGCTGACCCATGTCGTCGCCGCCGACCGCGACGCGCTCCTCAGGAACATCGCCGAGGACCGATCGGTGAAAGGCGCGCTGACCGTCGATGTCGCGGCGAAGGTGGCCGACGGCAAGGCGACGGTCGATGTCGGCGCCGGCGCAGGAAATGCCGCGACCGTCTGGCTGATGGAGGTCGAGCCTGCCGCAACCGTCGCGATCGGGCGCGGCGAAAACGCCGGACGCACGCTCACCTACACGAATGTCGTGCGCAAGATGACGGCGCTCGGGTCCTATTCCGGCGCGCCCGCGCGTTTCGAGACGCAGGCGCAAGCCAGGCCCGATGCGCGCTATGTGGCGCTGGTGCAGGCCGGCGCGGCGGAGCGGCCGGGCGCCATCCTCGGCGCCGCCATGACGCGCTGAGCGCGCGTCTTCACAGCACGTAAATCCGGTCCGGCAGCGCGTGGCCCGCCCCGTCGGCAGGCGCGATCTCGGCCATGACCGCGCCGCAGCGTTCGATCGCCGCGACGAAGCCGTCCGCCACGCGGCCCAGCGCGATATGCGCAGTCAGCGCAGTCACCGTCTCGCGCCAGACGGCATGGTCGACGCGCGCGGCTATGCCGTCGTCGGCGACGACATGGGCGTAATGTTCGGCGAGCGAGACGAAGATCATCACGCCCATGCGGTTGCCGGTCTGGGCGATGCCGCGTGCGAAAAACTGCTCCATGCCGGCGCGGTGCGCGCGCGTGCGCTTGATGGCGCGCGGCACGAGCGCCAGGCGCAGAGGCCCCCACATGAGCAGGAGGCCGACTGCGACGAAGATCGCGACCTGCACGGCGAGAATGCGGACGACGCTGAGCTGCGTGGCGGCGACCAGCGCCCAGGGCGACAGAAGCGCGACGAAGGAAGCCCAGAGCAGCGGCGCGTAGGAATAGGACGAGGAGGCGCGCATCAGCACGCAGACGATGTCGCCCGCCGTCTTCTGCTCCGCCGCGTGGATGGCGGCGGCGATGCGGGCGCGGTCTGCTTCTGAAATGGGCGTCTGGTCCGCGATCATGTCACCAGCTCCCCGAGGCGCCGCCGCCGCCGAACGATCCGCCGCCGCCGGAAAATCCGCCGCCCCAATCCGAACCGCCGCTCGACGATCCGCTGCTCCAGCCGCCGCCCCAGTTGCTCGGGCCCGAAGGGATGAAGATCGTCTGGTTGCCGCGCCGCACCCAGCGCCCCGTCTGACCCCGCGCGTTGCGGATCATCGACCACAGAATGAAGCAGAACAAGGCGAAGATGATGAAGGGCAGGAGCTGGTCGATGAGGTCGGGCTGCCGCTCGACGCGCACTTTCGCCTTTTTCTGCCATTCCGAGGAATCGACGGTCAGCGCGTCGATGATGGCGTCGACGCCCGCGACGATGCCGCCGGCATAATCGCCGGAGCGGAACTTCGGCACGATGGCGCTCTGGATGATGACGCTCGACAACGCGTCGGTCATCGTGCCCTCGAGGCCGTAGCCGACCTCGATGCGCACCTTGCGCTCGTTGGGCGCCACCAGCAGCAGAAGCCCGTTGTTCTTCTTCGCCTCGCCGAGCTTCCAGGCGCGCGCGAGATCGACGGAGAAGGTCTCGATGTCCGACCCCTGCAGAGACGGCACTGTCGCCACGACGAGCTGGATGCCGGACTTGTCTTCCAGGGCCGTGAGCTTCGTCTCGATCTGCGTGCGCGTCGCGAAGGGGATGATGTTGGCCTGGTCGACGACGCGGCCGGTGAGCGCGGGGAGGTCGAAGGCGAGGGCGAGAGTGGCGAAAAGGGCGAGGAGGGGGAGCGCCATCCCCGCGAAAGCGGGGATCCGGAAGACTGAGCGAAAATTTGCCGGATGGCCGCAGGCCGTCTGGATCCCAGATCGAGCCTCGCTCGTTGGGGATGACAGTTCGGGACTGGCGATGATCGCGCGGTTCATGGCGTGCGCGCCGTGCGAGCCTGAAGGCCCGCGGTCCATCTCAGAATTTTACCTGCGGCGGCCTGTCCGAGCCTTCCGACGCCGTGAAGGTCGCCATCGGCTTGTTGCCGGAGAACAGCGTCTTCGCCCAGATGATCGAAGGGAACGTGGAGAGCGTCAGGTTGTAATCGCGGACAGCGGCCACATAATCCCGGCGCGCCACGGCGATGCGGTTTTCCGTGCCTTCGAGTTGCGACTGCAGGGCAAGGAAGTTCTGGTTGGATTTCAGGTCCGGGTAGGCCTCGGAGACCGCGATCAGGCGGCCGAGCGCGCCGGAGAGCTGGTTCTGCGCATCCTGGAACTGCTTGATCTTCTCGGGATCGGTGAGCTGCGAGGCGTCGACCTTGACGGAGGTGGCCTTGGAGCGCGCCTCGATGACCGAGGTCAGCACGTCCTTCTCCTGCTTGGCGTAGCCCTGCACGGTCGCCACCAGATTGGGGATGAGGTCGGCGCGGCGCTGGTACTGGTTCTGCACGTCGGCCCATTTGGCCTTGGCGTTTTCTTCGGCTGTCGGAATGGTGTTGTACCCGCAGCCGGCGACGCTGAGGCCGAGCGCCAGAGCGGCAAGGGCGGCCCGCAAACGGGAAAAAACAATGGCCATGGTCTGCTCCATAGAATGGCGGCGACCTTAGCCGCTGGCTACGGCCTGTAAAGTGCGGTGCGCCACAGCGCGACGCGGCCTTGCCCCCATGGTCCGAATTTCGCCGCGATCGAACCTTCCGATATCGTCCCGCCGCGTCGCAGTTCTGCGGCAAATTGGGTAAGATCGCGCACATGATTCGATTGCCGCAGCGCGCCGTTCCGGCGCTGGTCGTCCTCGCCTTCGCTTTCGGCCTTTCGGCGTCCGCGCCGACGCCTGGCCCCTCGCTCGCTCTTACCGGCGCGCAGGCCAAGGAGAAGGAGGATCCGAAGAAATCCGCCAAGGGCAAGGCCGCCGCCAAGGACGACAAATCGAAGAAGCCCGACAGCAAGGCCGCCGGCGGCGGCAAGGCGACGCCTGTCGGCCGCTTCGGCGAGTGGGACGTGTTCACCACCGGCGGCAAGACGAAGACCTGCTACACGCTGGCGCGGCCGAAGGAGCGCGCGCCCGCGAGCCTGAAACGCGACGACGCCTATGTGTTCATTTCGAACCGGCCGGGCGAGAACGTGCAGAACGAAGTTTCCGTCATCATGGGCTTCGCCATGAAGGACGGGTCGGAGCCGAGCGCCGACATCGGCGGGACGGCCTTCCAGTTCGTCGCCAAGGGCGCGAACGCCTGGCTGAAGAACCCGGCCGAGGAAGGCAAGTTCGTCGAAGCGATGAAGCGCGGCTCCAAGCTCGTGGTGAAGGCGTCCTCCAGCAAAGGCAACGCCACCACCGACAGCTATTCGCTGGCCGGGATCAGCGACGCGCTCGCCCGCATCCGCAAGGAATGCCAATAGGCCCCATGGCCTTAGCCGAAGGTGGCGCCACCAAAGTTCGACCCTGCTCGCCTTGTGAGCAGGCCCCGCGCTGACGCATAATCCCGCCGACTTTTTAGAGCGCCGCGAACGCTCGGGTACGCGCGCGCCGTGGGAGGACGGGAATGTCTGAGAAAGTTTACGCCGTCAGCGACGAGTGGAAAAAACGCGCCTTTGTCGACCAGGCGAAGTACGAGGAAATGTATGCGCGCTCGGTGAGCGATCCGGAAGGCTTCTGGGCCGAGCACGGCAAGCGCATCGACTGGATCAAGCCCTTCACCAAGGTGAAGAACACGAGCTACGATCCCAAGAACGTATCGATCAAGTGGTTCGAGGACGGCACGACCAACGTGTCGATGAACTGCATCGACCGTCATCTCGCCAAGCGCGGCGACCAGACGGCGATCATCTGGGAAGGCGACAACCCGGACGAATCCGAGCACATCACCTACAAGCAACTGCACGAGCGCGTCTCGAAGCTCGCCAACGTCTTCAAGGCGCATGGCGTCGGCAAGGGCGACACGGTCACCATCTACCTGCCGATGATCCCGGAAGCCGCCTACGCCATGCTCGCCTGCGCGCGCATCGGCGCCGTGCATTCGATCGTGTTCGGCGGCTTCTCGCCTGACTCGCTCGCCGCCCGCATCGAGGGCTGCAAGTCGAAGGTCGTGATCACCGCCGACGAAGGCCTGCGCGGCGGCCGCAAGGTGCCGCTGAAGGTCAACGCCGACGAGGCAATCAAGCGCGCCGGCGTCGTCGAGACGATGATCGTCGTCAAGCGCACCGGCGGCAAGGTCGACTGGGTCGAGGGCCGCGACGTGTGGTACGGCGACGAGATCGCCAAGGTTTCGGCGGACTGCCCGCCGGTCGAGATGAACGCCGAAGACCCGCTGTTCATGCTCTACACCTCCGGCTCGACCGGCGCGCCGAAGGGCGTGGTGCACACGACCGGCGGCTATCTCGTCTACGCCTCGATGACGCATCAATACGTCTTCGATTATCACGAGGGCGACATCTACTGGTGCACCGCTGACGTGGGCTGGGTGACCGGCCACAGCTACATCGTCTACGGCCCGCTCGCCAACGGCGCGACGACGCTGATGTTCGAGGGCATCCCGAACTATCCGTCGATCTCGCGCTTCTGGGACGTGGTGGACAAGCACAAGGTCAACATCTTCTACACCGCCCCGACCGCCATCCGTTCGCTGATGGGCGCGGGCGAGGAGCCGGTGAAGAAGACGAGCCGCAAGACGCTGCGCCTGCTCGGCTCGGTCGGCGAGCCGATCAATCCGGAAGCCTGGGAATGGTATCACCGCGTCGTCGGCGACAGCCGTTGCCCGATTGTCGACACCTGGTGGCAGACCGAGACCGGCGGCATTCTCATCACGCCGCTGCCGGGCGCAATCGCCCAGAAGCCGGGCTCGGCGACGAGGCCGTTCTTCGGCGTGATGCCGGAAGTCGTCGACGCCAGCGGCGTGGTGCTGGAAGGCGCCTGCGAGGGCAATCTGGTGATCGCCGATTCCTGGCCCGGCCAGATGCGCACGGTCTATGGCGACCATGAGCGCTTCGTGCAGACGTACTTCTCGACCTATCCGGGCAAGTATTTCACCGGCGACGGCTGCCGCCGCGACGCCGACGGCTACTACTGGATCACCGGCCGCGTCGACGACGTCATCAACGTCTCCGGCCACCGCATGGGCACGGCGGAAGTCGAGAGCGCGCTCGTCTCGCACGACGCGGTTTCGGAAGCGGCCGTCGTCGGCTTCCCGCACGACATCAAGGGCCAGGGCATCTACGCCTATGTGACGCTGATGACGGGCGTGGAGGCGACGGAAGACCTGCGCAAGCAGCTTGTCGCGCACGTGCGCAAGGAGATCGGCCCGATCGCCACGCCCGACGTCATCCAGTTCGCGCCGGGCCTGCCGAAGACGCGCTCCGGCAAGATCATGCGCCGCATCCTGCGCAAGATCGCCGAGAACGAATTCGGCGCGCTGGGCGACACTTCGACGCTGGCCGATCCGACTGTCGTGGACGATCTGATCGCCAATCGCGGGTGACGCGACGCTCTCGCGAAAAGGCCGCGCATCGAAGGATGCGCGGCCTTTTTGTTTGCCGGTTTCCATCCGTCACGACCGGAACAAGTCGGGCGTGACGGCTCAGGCGTGAAAACGCCCTAGGCCCACGGCCTTTCGGCGGCGTGCTTCTTCTCGAAGGACGAAATCTTGTCGGCCTTGACCATGGTGAGGCCGATATCGTCGAGGCCCTCGATCAGGCAGTGCTTGCGGAAGGCGTCGATGTCGAACTTGACGACGCCGCCGTCGGGGCCGCGGATTTCCTGCGCTTCGAGATCGACGGTCAGCGTCGCGTTGGCGCCGCGCTCGGCGTCGTCCATCAGCTTGGCGAGATCGTCTTTCGAGACCTTGATCGGCAGGATGCCGTTCTTGAAGCAATTATTGTAGAAAATGTCGGCGAAGCTCGTCGAGATCACGCAACGGATGCCGTAGTCGAGCAGCGCCCAGGGGGCGTGCTCGCGCGAGGAGCCGCAGCCGAAATTGTCTTCCGCCACCAGGATCTGCGCCTTGCGGTAGGCGGGCTGGTTCAGCACGAAATCCGGGTTCTCGGAACCGTCCTCGTTGTAGCGCATCTCCGAGAACAGGCCCTTGCCGAGGCCCGTGCGAGCGATCGTCTTCAGGTACTGCTTGGGGATGATCATGTCCGTATCGATGTTGACGATCGGCAGGGGCGCGGCGACGCCCGTCAATTTCGTGAACTTTTCCATGGCGAGGGCCTTTTCTGGCGCAATTGGCAGGGTGTTAGCAAAAGGGGGCGGGAGGCGCAAACGGGCCGGGGGCGGGACGCGCGCCAACGGCCTGGATTGCTTCGTCGCTTCGCTCCTCGCAATGACGGGTCGAGCGGGCGGCATTTGACCCCGTCTTCCGCTCTGCTCACCATGCCGGCAATAGCGGAGCCAGGGAGGCCAACGGCAAATGGGCAATATCGACGAGTCCTTCGATCCGGCGACACATCTGTGCGCCGAGCAGCGCTGGTTCGAGGATTTTCGCGTCGGCGAGCGCTACATCCTGCCGAGCCGCACGGTCAACGCCGCCAATTTCGCGGCTTTCCAGCTCGTCTCCGGCGACAATCACCCGATCCACTACGACGTCGAATATTGCCGCAAGCGCGGCTATGCGGGCCTGCTGGCGCATGGCCTTCAGGTCGTCTGCTTCACCGCCGCCGGCGCGGGGCGCTTTCCGCACGAAGTCTCGGACTCTCTCGTCGCCTTTCTCGAACAATCCAGCCGGTTCCTCGCCGGCGTCATCGACGGCGACACGCTCTATCCCGCGCTCGAGATCACGGACCTGACGGCGCAGCGCTCGACGGGCGTCATCACCATGTGTGCGACCGTGCACAACCAGAAGCGCGAGCTCGTGCTCGACGGCTGGCACAAATATCTGGTGAAGAAGCGCGGTTGACGCTTACGGCGGGTCTGTCGAAAGCCACCAGCCGTCGCCGGCGAGCCAGCAGGCCTCGTCGCGCGCGTCGAAACGCAGCGAACGCACCTTGCGCCAGCTCTCGTCGGCGAAACATTCCGCCAGCCGCCGTTCCGCGGCGGCGTCGCGCGCCGCCTCGCAGGCGATGAAGGCGACCGGGAAGAGAAACCGTGCGGGCCAGCGCGCCGCGCTTGCGCCTTTTTGAACGAGCAGCATGGCGCCGACGGCGCCGGGCGCCTCGAGCGGAAAAAGGAGGCGGCCGCCCGGCCGCAGCGCGGCGCGCCAGCAGGCGTAGGGTTCGATTGCTCCGGCGTTCACGTAGATGACGTCGGCTTCCGGCAGGTCGGGCGCAATGCCCGAGCGCGCCTCGATGCGCACATTGGCGCAGTCGCGCAGATTGGTCCTCGCGCGCGCCGCAATGCCGGGATCGATCTCGTAGCCGACGACCTTGCCCGTGGCGCCGACGAGGCGCGCGAGCATTGCGGTGTAGTAACCGACGCCTGCGCCGATATGCAGGACCGTCTCGCCTTCCCTTGGCGCAAGTTCTTGCATGCAGCGCGCGTGCAGCGCCGGCTCGCCGATGTTGACGCCGCGCGCGGGGTCGATGGCGACGAGGCAATCGCGATAGAGATCGACGACATCGCGCGTCTCGACATACGAGCCGAAGCTCGCCACGAACCAAGGCGGCGGTCCCGCGAATTCTTCACGCGGCGTTTCCGCGAAGGCCTGTTCGATGCGCGCGTCGCGCACGCCCGCCTGCGCGCAGATCTCGCGCGCAAATTTCTGGCGCAACGTTGCGTTGGACGCGTTCGACATCATTCCGTTTCGCGTTCGATGCGCTCCATGTCGTCGTCGCTGAGGCCGAAATGATGGCCGATCTCATGCACCAGCACATGACGCACGATGGCCCCGAGCGCGTCCTCGTTCTCGGCCCAGTAGTCGAGAATGGGGCGGCGGTAAAGCCAGACCATGTTGGGCGGCTGCCCGGTGTGCGCGAGCGCTTCGCCCTGCGCGAGACCGCGCCCGCGAAAGAGGCCGAGCAGATCGTAATCGCTCTCGCAATTCATCTCGTCGAGCGTCTGGTCGTCGGGCCAATCGTCGACGCGGATGACGATGCCCGCGCACAGATTGCGGAAGTTGGCAGGCAGCGCGTCGAAGGCCGTCTGCGCCATGTCCTCGAACTCGCCGAGATCAGGCGCGCGGCGTTCGCTCCAATCGAGGTTTGTCGCAGTCATGCTTCAGCATTGCATGCAGCGCGTCCGCGTGAAAGCGGAACCCGCGCAGGGCGACGGCGTTGCGTGAAGACGCGCGCGATGTGCCGCGCGAGGAGGATGACATGAGGAAGATGTTGTTTGCGGCGGTCATCGCCGCAGGAGCGGTATTTGCGGGTTCAGCCAGCGCGGCGCCCACGCCGGCGCAGACGCCGGCAGGGTTTGACCATGCGCAGGGCCAGGTCGAGCAGATCCGTCATGGCGGACGCGGCATGCATCGCGGTTGGGGCCATCGCCATTACGGCTGGCGGCGCGGCCATCATTATGGATGGCGCCATCATCGCCGCTGGCGTCACCGTCACTGGTGATCTCGAAGAAAGGCCGGGCGACCCGGCCTTTCTTTTCTTTTCACGACATCACGCGAGGAGCACGGATGGACAACTCCCTCGAAGCCCAGGGCAAAGTCTGGGACCTCATCAAGGACATACGCATTGCGATGTTCGTCACGCAGGATTCCGCCGGCAAACTGTCGGCGCGGCCGATGTCTGCGGTCAACGACGAGTTCAGCGGCTCGCTCTGGTTCATGACCGCCGGCGACTCGCCCAAACTCGAGGATGTGCGCGCATCGCCCGACGTGCTCGTCGCCTATTCGGAACCGAAAAACCAGAACTACGTTTCCGCGCGCGGCAAGGCGGAAATCGTCAAGGACAAGACGAAGGTGAAAGAGCTCTGGAGCGAGATGGACCGCGTCTGGTTTCCGCGCGGTCCCGACGAGAGCGACATCGCGCTCATCCGCGTGGAGGTCGAAAGCGCCGAATATTGGGACGCGCCGAGCGCGACCATGGTCTATGTCTACGGCTACGCCAAGGCGCGTCTCACGGGCAGGCCGCCGGACATCGGCGAGAACAAGACGGTCGCCTTCTAGATCGGCGCGAGAGGGCGCAGAGCGCCCGCCCGTTTTTGCCAGATCAAGCGAACTTGCGCACGTCGACGAAATGACCGGCGATCGCGGCGGCCGCCGCCATGGCCGGCGACACGAGATGCGTACGGCCGCGGAAGCCCTGACGGCCCTCGAAATTGCGGTTCGACGTCGAGGCGCAGCGCTCGCCCGGCGCGAGCTTGTCCGGGTTCATCGCCAGGCACATCGAGCAGCCGGGCTCGCGCCATTCGAAGCCGGCCTCGATGAAGACCTTGTCGAGGCCTTCCGCCTCCGCCTGCTCCTTCACGAGGCCCGAGCCCGGCACGACCATCGCGTTGACGTGCGACGCGACCTTCTTGCCCTTGGCCACGGCGGCGGCGGCGCGCAGATCCTCGATGCGGCCGTTGGTGCAGGAGCCGATGAAGGCGCGGTCGATCTTCACGTCGGCGATGCGTTCTCCACCCTTGAGGCCCATGTAGTCCAGCGCGCGCGCGACGGCCGCCTTTTTCGCCTCGTTCGGCGCGTCGGCCGGCGTCGGCACGGTCCCGTCGATGGCGATGACGTCCTCCGGGCTCGTGCCCCAGGTGACGAGCGGCGGCAGGTCGGCGGCGTTCAGCGTGACGACCGTGTCGAAATGCGCGCCTTCGTCCGACTTCAGCTTCGACCAATAGGCGACCGCCTGGTCCCAGGCGGCCCCCTTCGGGGATTTCGGGCGACCTTCGAGATAGGCGAAAGTCTTTTCGTCCGGCGCGATCAGGCCGGCGCGCGCGCCGCCTTCGATCGACATGTTGCACAGCGTCATGCGGCCTTCCATCGACAGGCCGCGGATCGCCTCGCCGGCATATTCGATGACGTGGCCGGTGCCGCCGGCCGTGCCGATCTTGCCGATGATGGCGAGCGCAATGTCCTTGGCTGTCACGCCGAACGGCAATTCGCCGTCGACGCGCACCAGCATGTTCTTCGCCTTCTTCTGGATCAGCGTTTGGGTGGCGAGCACGTGCTCGACCTCGGACGTGCCGATGCCGTGCGCCAGCGCGCCGAAGGCGCCGTGCGTCGACGTATGGCTGTCGCCGCAGACGATGGTCGCGCCCGGCAGCGTGAAGCCCTGCTCCGGCCCGATGATGTGGACGACGCCCTGACGCTTGTCGTGCTCGTCGTAATATTCGACGCCGAATTCGGCGGCGTTGATCGCGAGCTGCTCGACCTGCGCCTTGGATTCGGGATCCTCGATCGGCTTGGAACGATCGGTCGTCGGCACGTTGTGGTCGACGACGGCGAGCGTCTTCTCCGGCGCGCGCACCTTGCGGCTGGACATGCGCAGGCCTTCGAAGGCCTGCGGGCTCGTCACTTCGTGCACGAGATGGCGGTCGATGTAGATCAGGCAGGTGCCGTCGGGCTGGACGTCGACGACGTGGTCGTCCCAGATCTTGTCGTAGAGCGTGCGCGGTCCTGCGGTCATGGCGGCCATCCTCGTTGCGGCGCGGCTGTTCTTTCGCGCCCGGCGCCGGTCGGTTTCGACCCGTGCGGGGCGTCTCATCGGCCGTCTTCTAGAGCAACGCGCCAAAAAGGGGAAATCAGATTTTCGGGAGCTTTGAGGGCGAGGCGGACGCCCTCCCTCACCGCTTGCGGGAAAGCGCCCCGGCCGCGCCTCACAGCCGCGAAACGGCCCATTGCACCTCGACCGTGGCCTCGGCCTTTCCTGTCACCACGATCTGCTGGCAGGCGCGCACGCCGTCGGGGCTGGCGAAGAACACGCTTTCCTCGAGGTTCACCGGCAGGCCGCCGGCGTCGAACATCCAGCGCTGGCCGTCGGCGAGGTCGAGCACGACGGCCGTGTCGTCGCCGGCGCGCATGGCTACGACGGAAGGGTGAAGATGGAAGCGCAGCGCAAAGGTTTCGGGCTGCGTTTGCGCCGGCTGGGACGCGGCGACCAGCCGGTCCTCGCCGACGAGTTGCGCGCCGTCCGACTTCAGCGCGATGCGACGCTCGTGCACGAGGCCGAAGCGCTGCGCGTAGCCGTCGTGAGAAAGATCGAGCAGCGCGCCCTCGGCCAGCGTCTCGCGCTTCACGCCGACTTGCGCGGGGCCGGCGACGATCTGGCCGGCGATGACGCGCTCGATGCCCGTATCGGGCGCGATGCGGCAGGACGAAACGTCGTCGATGACCAGCGTCGAATGCGCGGCGGTCTGACGGGATGCGTCGCGCGCGGACGCGCCCCCGACGGCCGGCGTCCCGCAATTGACGATGATGCGCTGCAGGCCGCTCGAGAGTTCGAACGACAGGCAGCCTGCATGGGCGTCGAGCGAATAGGGGCGCGGCGGCGGCGGCCCGGCGTCGACGATGACGATCGTGTCGGCGGCTTCCAGCCGCTGATAGCCGGAATAGGGCGCGCTGACCGGCGCAGCGCCCCGGGCGTCGTCGTAATGCAGGACGATGGCGAGACGGTCGGGCGCGGTCACGCCCATGCCGTTGAACAGCGCCAGCGACGAATCGCCGTGACGCAGCAGGCGCAGCGCGGGAATGATGCGGTCGATGGCGTTGAGCAGCGTCGGCGGCGGGGCTGCGCCGCGCGCCACATAGGCCTGGCGCAGCGGCAGGAAGTCGAGCAGCAGGTCGACGAGAACCTGCGGATTGCGGCTGACATGGCCGCCGTCGGGCAGGATCTGCGCGCCGATGGCGTCGGCGAGCTGCGCGCTGGCGCGGGACTGGAACCGCGTAGGGGTTTCCGCGCACATGGCGTAGGCGGCCAGCGCGACCGTCGAGAGGAGATGCGGCAGTCCGGCGGTGGCGCCGAGGGCCTCCTGCAATTGCCCGGCGTCGCGGGCGAGCGCGCGCAAGAAGCGATGATAGAACTCCGCTTCCGCGCCTTCGAGCACGAGCGTCGATTGGCTGAGCCAGGACAGGATGCGGCGCGCGGCGGTGGCGGCGTCGAAGGGCTCGGCAGGGCGGCGGCTGCGGGCGGCCAGATAATCGTCGACCAGCGCGCGGGCGTTGACGCGGGCGAGGCTCGTTTCGGCGGCGCGCAGATGGCGCAGCCAGCCGAAACCGTTGAGCGCGCGCGCCCATTCCGCCGACGGCGGGTGAAGATCGAAGGGCGAGCGCCCTTGCGTGTTCACGATGCGGCCGCCGAAGGCGAAATAGCCGGCGTAGATGTCCTCGGCGCGGGTGGCGTCGGCGGTGCGGATATCCTGCGGCGCGATGAGGAGACGTTCGGGCGCGCGCATCCGCATGCGGCCGAAAGCGCGCATGGGCGCGGTCGCCGCGCGCACGCCCTTCGACGCGTAACGCTGCGCCACGATCGCGGCGAGCCTCGCGCGTTCCCCCAGTCCTCCGCCGCTCAGTTGCCCCTCCTGCCGGGCGCAAACCGTCGCCCGCCGCCGCTCATGCAGACGTACATAATGTCCGTTCAATTGTTTAGGGTCTATTAACCTTGCCGCCGCAATCGCGCGGCGAAGAAGCCGTCGAGGCCGGCCATGCGCGAATCCTCGTTCGGCCAATGGCAAGGCAGGGTGCGCAAGTCGCCGTCGGCGGTCACGAGGTCCGCCGTGATCCCGCATTCGCCCGGCTCGATCGGCACGCGCCTGAAATCAGGGTTCTTGCGCAACAGCGCGGATATCTGGGCTTCGCCCTCTTCCGGCTCGATCGAACAGACGCAATAGACGAGATGGCCGCCGGGCTTCACGAGCGTCGCGGCGCGGGCGAGGATTTTCGCCTGGAGCGCGGCAAGCTGGTCGATGTCGCCGGGCTTTTTCGTCCATTGCACGTCGGGGTGCCTGCGAATCGTCCCGGTCGCCGAACAGGGCGGATCGACGAGAACGGCGTCGAACGGTTCGGCCGACCAGGTCGCGGCGTCTGCGACGACGATATCGGCGTGGAGCCCCAGACGCTCGAGATTGGCGGAAAGCTGCTTCAGCCGCTCGGCCGAGCGGTCGAGGGCGACGACATGGGCGCCGGCGGCGGCCAGCTCCGCCGTCTTGCCGCCGGGCGCGGCGCAGAGGTCGAGCACGCGCGCGCCGGGCGGGAAAGGCAGCAGACGCGCCGGCAGGGCCGCGGCGGCGTCCTGCACCCACCATTGGCCTTCGTCATACCCCGGCAGGTCCGGCACGGGCGTATGGGCGGCGACGCGGACGGAGCCCGTCGGCAAGAGCTTGCCGCCGAGCCTTTCGGCCCAGAGGCCGGCGTTCTCGCGCACGCTGACGTCGAGCGTGGGCTCGCGCAGATGGGCGGCGGCGATGGCGCGGGCGCGCTCGTCGCCCCAGGCGCGCCGCCAGCGCTGGCCGAGCCAGCCCGGCGTCTCGTCGGCGAGCGGGTCGATGTCGACGAGCAATGTTTCGCGCTCGCGGATCGCCGAACGCAGGATGGCGTTGAGCAGGCCGGAAAAGCCCGCGGTCTTGGTGTCGGCCTTGGCGGCGCGCACGGCCAGATCGACGGCGGCGTGGTCGGGCGTGTCCATGAACAGGATCTGCGCCAGACCGCCGATCGCGATCCATTCGAACTGGCCGGCGTTGCGCGGCATGCCCTTGTCGAGGAGCTGATTGAGGATGCGCCGGATGGCGCCGAGACGCCGCACGGCGACGGTCGCGATGGAGCGCACCAGCGCCTTGTCGCGGGCCTCGAGGCCGGCCGTGCGGTTGGGAACGGCCGTCGGCGCGAAGCGCTCGTCCAGCGCATGGCCGCCGCCGACGACGTCGGAAATCACCTGATGGGCGGCAATGCGCGCGCGCAGGCCGGGCACGGCCGAGATCGCCGCCTCGCGCTCCGCTTCGGACGGGCGGGCGGCGCCGGGGCGGCCTGCCATCGGTCTGCCCGGAACGCGCTTCACCGGCTCACCGCCTGAAATCGAATCGACGCCAAGATCACGGCCCCATGTTTACGCCAAAGCGGCTGAAGATTCAGCCTCGACCCCACGGGTTGGGGCGATTTGTTTCCGATGGCCGGTTTCCCCAGGGGCCGCCGCGCGCAATTCCGCCGCCGCCGAGAAACGACCCGGCTCCAGCAGCCGCGTCGCCGCCGCGGAAGGGCGACCAGCCGCCCGACGGCGCGGCGGCCGCGGGGGCGGGTTCCGGCGCTTCCGCGCCGATCCCCATCTCGTGCGCCAGCGCGACCAGCGCGTCGATGCGGTTCTGCGTATCCGGATGGGTCGAGAACAGATTGTCGCGCGGGCCGCCGGCCAGCGGGTTGACGATGAACAGATGGGCCATGGCGGGCTTGTTCTCGACGACTTCATCCGGGATCGCCGCCGCGCCCTCGGAAATCTTGGAGAGCGCGGAGGCGAGCCAGATCGGATTGCCGCAGAGCTCGCCGCCGGCGCGGTCTGCGACATATTCGCGCGAGCGGCTCACCGCCATCTGCACGATCATCGCGGCGATGGGCGCGAGAATGGCGAGGGCGATCGAGGCGAGGGGGCCCGGGCCGTTCTCGCGACGGCCGCCGCCCAGGAACATGCCCCAGCTCGTGATCGAGGAGATCGCGCCGGCGAGCGTGGCGGCGATGGTCATGGTCAGCGTGTCGCGGTGCTTGATATGCGCCATTTCGTGCGCGAGCACGCCGAGCCGTTCTTCGCGCGTCAGCATCTGCGAGAGGCCGGCGTTGACGGCGATGGCGGCGTGCTGGGGATCGCGGCCCGTGGCGAAAGCGTTGGGCTGGTCGGAATTGACGACATAGACGCGCGGCATGGGCACGCCCGCGCGTTGCGCGAGCCAGGCGACGTCATCGACGAGATCGGGCGCGCTCGCGCGGTCGACCTCGTGCGCATCGACGGAGGCGAGCGCCATGCGGTCCGAGTTCCAGTAGGCGAACATGTTCGCGCCAATGGCGAAAACGAGCGCGATCCCCATGCCCGCGCGGCCGCCGAGCGCGAGGCCGACGATCAGGAACAAGGCCGTCATGCCCGCGAGCAGGACCGCCGTGCGCATGAAATTCATGTATCAGCCCCCTTGGCGCGCTTTTGGCGAAACAGCCGTATCCTTTTGCGCCGCGCGCTGTATGTGGGAATGAGGCGCCCGGAAGCGCAAGATCATCAGAGGTCGATGGGGCGAGAGAATGGCGGACGAAAAGCCTGTGGATGCGCCAGCGGAAGCTCCGCGCAAGCTGACGCCGGAAGCGCAGCGCGCGCTGGCCGAGGCCGAAGAACGCCGCAAGGCGGCGCAGGAGGCGCAAAGGCCGAAGGAACTCGGCGGCCGAGACGGGCCGGAGCCGGTGCGCTACGGCGACTGGGAGAACAAGGGAATCGCGGTGGATTTTTAAGGCTGCAAATCAGACAAGCGATGAACGACCGGTCGAGGTTCGCATAATCCCGCGCAGTGATGCGACAGCGTCAATTGCATTCCTGGATGGGATAATCTTTCCCTTGGTAGACGCCGATATAGCGTTTGTCGCCCTTTTTGCATCTGTTCACGCAGGCGGAGATCTCCACCATACAGGCCCGCTCCAACGTCGGCGCGTTTTTCCGGGCCCAATCCGCGCATAATGCTGCCTGCTGGCTACATGACCTAGCCAAAACCGGTTGTGTAAACGCAATCGACAAAACGATCGCAAACGCGATTTTGCGCATTTTCGCCTCCCCAAGGACCTTGAGCTTAGCAAAACGGGGAGGAGGCGCAATGCATCTCGATGGGTCAGGCGTGCGACACATTTTCGCCTATGCGGGGCTTCATCGGCGCATCGCCGCTTTCACTGCAAGGCAAAAGAGGATGGAGGCCCTGGCTGCTCCGCTCACCCCCGGTTTTTCCGCTCGCGCAATTCCGTGAACACTTCGGCCGCCGGCTTGCCGCTCATGCCGACGGCGGCCTGCACACCCGGGTCGGTCGCGCGCAGGAACGGGTTGGTGGCGAGCTCCACGCCGATCGTCGTCGGCAGCGTGTACCGGCCGGCGGCGCGCATCGCCGAAATGTCGGCGGCGCGGCGGGCGAGCTCGACATTGCCGGGATCGACGGTCAGAGCGAACTTGGCGTTGCCGAGCGTGTATTCGTGGCCGCAATAGACCCGCGTCTCCTCGGGCAGCGCGGCAAGCTTTTCGAGCGAGCCGTAGAGGACCGGCGCAGGGCATTCGAAGGCGCGGCCGCAGCCGAGCGCAAACAGCGTGTCGCCGGCGAACAGCAGCGCGTCGTCGCCGAAATGATAGGCGATATGGCCGGTCGTGTGGCCGGGCGTCTCGATGACGCGCGCCCTGGCGGAGCCGACCGCCGCCTCGTCGCCTTCGACAACCTGGGCGTCGAGGCCGGGAATGCGATGCGCGTCCGCCTTGGCGCCGGTGACGCGGGCGCCGGGAAATTTCGCCTTCAGTTCAGGAATGCCCTGAATGTGGTCGGGGTGATGGTGCGTGACGAGAACGTCGGTCAGCGTCCAGCCCTTCGCCGCCAGCGCGTCCAATATCGGACCCGCCTCGGGGGCGTCGATCGTCGCGGTCGCGCCGGTCGCGGGGTCGTGAATCAGCACGCCGAAATTGTCCGAGAGGCAAATGAACTGGTGAACCTGCAGCGCCATGCGCGATCTCCGGATATGACGATCCGACATATAGCGCAGAATGGCGGGCGCGCATGAAAAAAGGCCCGGACGGGCCGGGCCTTCGAACAAGGAAAGACGCGAGCCGCCTACTGCACCATCACCACCTGTGTGCCGACGCTGACGCGATTGTAGAGATCGGCCACGTCCTCGTTGTACATGCGGATGCAGCCGTAGGAGGCGGCGCTGCCGATGGACCGGCGCATCGACTGCGTCGTGCCGTGGATGGCGATCTGGTCGCGATTGAGCGTGAGCGCGGCGACGCCCATGGGATTGCGCGGCGAGCCGCCGGGAATGAGGCTCGGCAGCTCCGGATGGTCGCGCCTGACGACAGCCGGCGGCGACCAGTCGGGCCGCAGGTGCTTGCCGTCCACGTAGGCCACGCCCGACCATTCCTTGCCGCGCTTGGGCACGGCGATGGGATAGCGGATCGCGCGGGCGTTATCGAGCACGTAGTAGAGCGCGCGCTGACGGGCGCTGATGACCAGCGTGCCGGGCCGCAAATCGCCGGCCTGCGGGAACGGCACGACGCGTTCGGCGGCGGAAGCGGATTTCGGCGCTGCGGCCACTGCGCCGAACAGCGCCGCGGCAAGGCCGAGGGCCACGAGGCCGGAGCGCGACGGCAGCGGGCGGGCGACGGCGCGGACGGATAGATCGCTCATGCGCAATTTCCCCCAAGAACTCACACGATCGGACGATGCGACGAGATGATCTTTATCGAGAGCCGACCTCTTGTCGAAGCGTTCTTGGCCTTGCAGTTAAGCGGTAGGCTTAAGATTTTGTGCAGTGTCGCCCGAGCGCCACATGTCGCGCGTCGTCCTCGCGCCAGCCCTTTGACCCATGCCTCCCGCCGCGTGATAAGCAGCCGCATGACCGAGGCTCCCGTCATTTTCGATCGCGCGCTGACGCAGCGCCGCCAATTGCGCGCGCTGGCGCAAGGGCCCGCGGATTTCCTGCTTCGGGCGGCGATCGAGGAGCTCGCCGGGCGCCTGTCGGCCGTGCAACGCGAGTTCGCCTGCGCGCTCGATCTCGGCGGTCCCGCGCCGCTGCTGGCGGAGGCGCTCGCGCGGCCGGGTCGCGAGGTGTTTCGCGTCGCCGCGCATCCTGCCTTTGGCGTCGCCGGCCATTTCATCGTTGCGGACGAGGAGGCGCTGCCGATCGCGCCGGCCTCCGTCGATCTCGTCGTCTCGGCGCTGGCCCTGCAATGGGTCAACGATCTGCCGGGATGCCTCGCGCAGGTTCGCCGCGCGCTGAAGCCCGACGGGCTGCTGCTCGCCTGTCTCGTCGGCGGAGGCAGCCTCGCCGAGTTGCGCGCGAGCTTCACCGCGGCCGAGGCGGAGCTCGAGGGCGGCGCGAGCCCGCGCGTCGCGCCCTTCGGCGACGTGCGCGAACTGGGCGCGCTGATGCAGCGCGCCGGCTTCGCCCTGCCGGTGGTCGATTTCGAAACGCTGACCGTGCGCTACGATTCGATGTTCGGCCTGATGGCGGACCTGCGCGCCATGGGCGCGACCAATGCGCTTGCCGCACGATCGCGCAAGCCGCTGCGACGCGCGACGCTGATGCGCGCGGCGGAAATCTACGCCGAACGCTTCAGCGATCCCGACGGCCGCGTGCGCGCGAGTTTCGATATCGTCTGGTTGTCGGGGTGGGCGGCGCACGAGTCGCAGCAGCAACCCGCCCGGCGAGGTTCGGCCCAGATGAGCCTTGCAGAGGCGCTCAAGGCGCAACGCAAGGAAACGTGAGGGCGCGCTTCGCGCCCTGCGTTCGTTCCTGCGACGCAGCGATCAAGCGTTTGCGCCGGGCGCCTTCGCGATCTCGGGACGCCAGCCGCTTCACGCAGACGTGAATTGCGAGCCTGAAGCCGCGCGGTCCATTCAGGCTCCATGCCTCGCAATCCCTACTATGCCGGCCCGCCGTCGGGTCATTTCGACGGCGTGCGCTTCTTTCTCCCCGGCGGACGCTCGACCGACAAGAGCCGGCGCGATCTGCTGCGCTGGCGATTTCGTTCGCGCAATCTTCCCGCATGGCCGGCCGAATATCCGGGCCTGCCGCCCGACAAGCCGCCGCCGCGCGTCGAAGGCGCGGCGTTGCGCGCGACGTTCGTCGGCCATGCGACATTTCTCGTCCAGACGCAGGGCGTGAACCTGCTCGTCGATCCCGTCTGGTCTGAACGCGCGAGCCCGGTCGGCTTTGCCGGGCCGAAGCGCGTGAACGCGCCCGGCGTCGCCTTCGAGGACCTGCCCGCGCTCGACGCCATCCTGCTGACGCACAATCACTACGACCATATGGACATGGCGACGCTGGCGCGCCTCGCGCGCGAGAATCCCTGTCCGATCATCACGCCGCTCGGCAACGATTCTATCCTGCGGAAGGCGATCAGGACGGTCGAGGCGCGCGCGTATGATTGGGGCGACGTCGTCGATGTCGCCGGGGTCGCCGTGCATCTGACGCCGGCGCAGCACTGGTCGGCGCGCGGGCTGTACGACCGGCGCATGGCGCTGTGGTGCGGGTTCGTGCTGGAGACGGCGGCGGGCGCGGTCTATATTGCCGGCGACACCGGCTATGGCGACGGCGCGATCTTTCGCGACATTTTTCGCAAGTACGGCGCGGCGCGGCTGGCGCTCCTGCCGATCGGCGCCTACGCGCCGCGCTGGTTCATGCGCGAGCAGCATGTCGATCCCGAAGAGGCGGTGCGAATCTTCGAGGATGTCGGCGCGCGCGAGGCGCTCGGCTGCCACTGGGGCACATTCCGCCTCACCGACGAGGCGATCGACGAGCCGGCGCAGCGCCTCGCGGCCGCGCTGGAGCAGGCCGGAATTGCGCCAGAGCGATTTCGTGCGGCGCGGCCGGGCGAGGTCCTCTCAATTTCCTGAGGCGTCCATCGACTCAGCGCGCGAGCGCGGCCAGCGCGTCGACGACATCCGAAGGCTGCGCGACGATCGCCGCAGCGCCGGCTTCCTGAAGTTCGGCGCGCGAGCCGTAGCCCCAGGCGACGCCAATGGTCTGGAGGCCATTCGCGCTCGCGCCGAGCACGTCGAACTTGCGGTCGCCGATCATCATCGCTGCGCCGGGAGGGACGCCGCTATCGGCCAGCGCGTGGGCGAGGAGCGCGTCCTTGTGCTGCAGCGACCCGTCGAGTCCGGACCCGTAGACGCGCGCAAAGAAGGGCGCTAGGCCGAAATGCTCGACGATGCGGATCGCGTAGGGCGCGGCTTTCGATGTCGCGACATAGAGGCGCCATCCGCCGCCGGTCAGGCGCGCCAGCAGATCGGGAATTCCGTCGTACACGCGGTTCTCATAAAGCCCGATGTCGCCGTAACGCGCGCGATAGAGTTTGAGCGCAACGTCCGCGCGCGCGGCGCCGACGAGCTTGCGCAGGCTTTCGATCATCGGCGGCCCGATCACCCATTCGAGATCGTCCTGCGTTGGCGCGGCGAGGCCGAGTTCGCTCAGCGCATATTGCACGGAGCCGCAAATGCCGGGCTTGGGATCCGTCAGCGTGCCGTCGAGATCGAAGAAGGCGACGCGATCCGATCTCACTTGATGAAGACGTAGATCGCGAGTTCGAGCGCGCTGTCGTCGGCGCCCTTTGGATCGTTGAGATATTCCTCGACGAACACGTTCTGCGCCTCGTAGCCCTTCTCGTCGAGAAAGGCGGTGATCGCCTCGTAGGTCGAATCGACGTCGTCATAGGCGCCGCGATGCTGGAATTTGATCGCGCGACCCGCGGGCGTCTCGCCGGCCTTCACATCGGCGCCGAGATCGACGCCGGCGGGAACAGGCGCGTCGAGCGGGATCATCGCCTGAAACTTGAAGTTGTCGTCGTCGGTGTCGACGAAGGCGGCGATCGGGCGGCCGCCCTCCTTGAGATTGGCCTTCAACATCGCCGCGCGCGCCTTGGCGAGGGCCGACGTGATCGCCTTGTAGCCGTCTTCCCATTTGGCTGCGCCCGAAACGACGATCGCGGGCCGCGACTTCACCTCGAAAGGCTGGGCGGCGGCGTCGGCGTCGACGGGTTGCTGCGCGGCCGCGCCGGGCGCGGGCGGCGGCGTGGACGGAGCCGGCGCTGCGGGCGCGGCAGGCGCGGGCGTCGCCGGCGCGGCGGATTGCGCCATGGCCTGCGCGGCGAAGGCCAGCGTCGCCCCGAACGCAACAGCCGCCCAGATCCGTCCAGCCTGTCCCAACATGCGATTCGCTCCGCCCCTCACCCGTCTATATATAGCATCCGCGGCCTTCGTGGCGGAGCTGAGGCCGGTCGCGTTTTGGCTACTCGGGCGTCGGCACGGCATGAATAACGGGCAGAACCATCCTCTGGCGGGCCGCCGCGTGGCGAAAATGAACGGCGCGGGCAATGAAATCGTCGTGCTCGATCTGCGCGGAACGCAAGCGCATGTGACCGCCGCCGACGCGCGGGCGATCGGCGCGGCGCCGGGCCTGAAATACGATCAGTTGATGGCGCTGCACGACGCCGCCCGCACGGATGCGGCGGCGTCCATGAAGATTTTCAACATCGACGGCTCGCTGTCGGGCGCCTGCGGCAACGGCACGCGCTGCGTGGCCTGGGCGCTTCTGCGCGACAGCGCGGCGCGCGAGCTCGAACTGGAATCCGACGGCGGGCGCCTGCATGTGACCCGTGACAACGAGTGGTCCTTCACGGTCGACATGGGGACGCCGAAACTCGGCTGGCGCGACATTCCGCTGGCCGGCGAGGGCGGGGATACGACGCATGTCGCGCTGACGCCCGCGGTCGCCGGCGCGCCTGCGGAATTTTCGGCCGTCAGCATGGGCAACCCGCACGCGATCTTCTTCACGCCCGACGCGATGGCGATCGACCTTGCGGCGCTGGGCGCGCAAATCGAGACGCATCCGCTGTTTCCCGCGCGCGTGAACGTGTCTTTCGCTCAGGCGCGCGCGCGCGACTCCATCCTGCTGCGGGTGTGGGAACGCGGCGCGGGCGCGACGCGGGCCTGCGGCACGGCGGCCTGCGCGACGGCGGTCGCGGGCGCGCGGCTCGGGCTGACGGATCGCGCCGCGACCGTGTCGCTGCCCGGCGGCGACCTGCGCATACGCTGGCGCGAGAGCGACGATCACGTGCTGATGAGCGGGCCGGTCGAGCTCGAATTCGAGACGACGCTCGATCCGTCGATTTTCGCCCGTGGGCTCGAATGAACGCGCCCGTCCGCGACAAGGTCGAGGTCGTCTCTTTCGGGTGTCGCCTGAACCTCGTCGAATCCGAGGCGATGCGCCGCGCCGCCGAAGAGGCCGGGCACGGCGAGGCCGTTCTCGTCAACACCTGCGCGGTGACGGCGGAATCGGTGCGCCAGGCGCGTCAGGCGATTCGTCGCATTGCGCGCGACAATCCGGATGCGAAGATCATCGTGTCGGGCTGCGCGGCCGAGACGGAGCGCGCGCGATTTGTCGCCATGCCGGAAGTCTCCGCTATCGTCGGCAACGCCGCGAAGACGGACGTCGAAACGTGGCGCGATCTGTTGCGCGGCAAGACGCATACGCTCGACATCATGCGCGCGAAAGTTGCGCGGCCGATCGCCGTCGACGCCATTGAGGGCCACACGCGCGCCTTTCTGGCGATCCAGAACGGTTGCGACCATCGCTGTACGTTTTGCGTCATCCCTTACGGGCGCGGGCCGTCGCGCTCGGTTCCCGCCGAGATCGTCGTCGCGCAGGCGCAACGGCTCGTCGCGCTCGGTCACAAGGAAATCGTGCTGACGGGCGTCGATCTCACGTCATGGGGCGGCGACCTGCCCGGCGCGCCGAAGCTCGGATATCTCGTGCGCGCGCTGCTGAAGGCGGCGCCGGGCCTGAAGCGCCTGCGGCTGTCGTCGCTCGATTGCATCGAGGCGGACGAGGATCTTTTCGTCGCGCTCGCGCAAGAAGAACGCCTGACGCCGCACCTGCATCTGTCGCTGCAATCGGGCGACGACATGATCCTGAAGCGCATGATGCGTCGGCACTCGCGACGCGACGCCGTGGATTTTTGCGCGCGCGTGCGGAAGCTGCGATCCGATATCGTCTTCGGCGCCGACCTGATCGCGGGGTTTCCGACCGAGACCGACGACATGGCGGACAATACGCTGCGCCTGATCGAAGACTGCGGGCTGACGCACCTCCACGTCTTTCCTTACTCGCCGCGTGAAAAGACGCCCGCCGCGCGTATGCCGCAGGTGGCGGCTGATGTGCGCAGCGCGCGGGCGAAGCGCTTGCGTGAAGCAGGCGAGCGCGCGCTCGAGCGGCATCTGGAGGCGCAGGTCGGGAGGCGGGTCGAGGTGCTGGCCGAGCGCGGCGGCGTCGGGCGGGCGCATGACTTTTCGCTCGTGGCGACGCCCGGCGTCGCGCCAGGCGCGATGATCGAGGGCATGGTGACGGCGCGCGACGGGATGAAGCTGCGGCTAGGGTAAGTCCTCCCTCGCCGCTGGCGGGGAGGGAGGGCTTCATGCTGACGAGCCGCTAAGCGACGTCTTGAAGCATGGGGCCGCGGCCATGCTTAGAGACGGGCGCTACGCGCCCTCCTCAGCATGAGGTTGGTGGAGTGGATCCCCGCTTGCGCGGGGATGACAGTTTTCGTTCAGTGCCGGAAATGCCGGTGTCCCGTGAACACCATCGCTAGCCCCTTTTCGTCGGCCGCCGCGATCACTTCGGCGTCGCGCATCGAGCCGCCAGGCTGAATGACCGCGGTGGCGCCGGCTTCGGCTGCCGCCAGCAGGCCGTCGGCGAAGGGGAAGAAGGCGTCGGAGGCCACGACCGAGCCGATGGCGAGGCTTTCGGGCAGGTCGGCGGCCTTGGCTGCTTCCGCCGCTTTCCAGGCGGCGATGCGCGAGGAATCCACGCGGCTCATCTGGCCGGCGCCGACGCCGACGGTGGCGAGGTCCTTCACATAGACGATGGCGTTCGACTTCACGTGCTTGGCGACGCGGAAGGCGAATTTGAGATTGGCGAGTTCATCGCGCGTGGGCTGGCGCTTGGTGACGACGCGCAGCTCCATGTCGTCGACGACGGCATTGTCGCGGCCCTGCACCAGCAGGCCGCCGGCGACCGTGCGAACGGAGAGGCCAGGCGAACGGGGATCGGGCAGGCCGCCGGTGACGAGCAGGCGCAGGTTCTTCCTCGCGGCGACAATGGCGATCGCCTCTTCGTCCGCCTCGGGCGCGATGATGACTTCGGTGAAGATCTTGGTCATCTCGGTCGCGGTCGCCGCGTCGAGCCTGCGGTTGAGCGCGATGATGCCGCCGTAGGCGGACACGGGATCGCAGCGCAAAGCCTTTTCGAAGGCCTCCTTCAGCGAGGCGCCTTCGGCGACGCCGCAGGGGTTGGCGTGCTTGATGATGGCGACGGCCGCGCTGTGCGCGGGATCGAATTCGGCGACGAGTTCGAAGGCGGCGTCGGTGTCGTTGACGTTGTTGTAGGAGAGCTGCTTGCCCTGCACCTGCCGCGCCGTGGCCACGCCGAAACGCGTCTCGCCGGTGACGTAGAAACCTGCGCTCTGGTGCGGGTTCTCGCCGTAGCGCATGGCCTCGGCGAGCTTGCCGCCGACGGCGCGATAGGCGGGCGTCGTCTCGCCGAGCGCATTGGCGAACCAGTTGGAAATCGCTGCGTCATAGGCGGCTGTGCGCGCATAGGCCTTCTGCGCCAGCCTGCGGCGCGTGGCGAGCCGCGTCGCGCCATTGTTGGCGGCGAGCTCGCCGAGCACCAGATCGTAATCCTCGACATCGACGATGACGGCGACGTCGTCGTGGTTCTTGGCGGCGGCGCGGATCATCGCGGGGCCGCCGATGTCGATGTTCTCGATGCACTCCTCGTAAGCCGCGCCCTTCGCGACGGTCGCCTCGAAGGGATAGAGGTTGACGACGAGCAGGTCGATCTGCGGAATGTTGTGCGCGAGCATGGCGGCTTCGTGCTCGGGATTCTCGCGGATGGCGAGCAGGCCGCCGTGCACCTTCGGGTGCAGCGTCTTGACGCGGCCGTCCATCATTTCCGGAAAGCCGGTGAGGTCGGAAACGTCGATCACCTTGAGGCCGGCGTCAGCCAACGCCTTGCGCGTGCCGCCGGTGGAAACCAGTTCGACGCCGCGCGCGCTCAACGCCTTCGCGAAATCGACGAGGCCGGTCTTGTCGGAAACGGAAATCAGCGCGCGGGCGGCGCGCCTGAGGTCGGAGGCCATGGGAGGCTCAGCTCTCGCGCCGGATCGGACCAATGCGCGGCCCGCCCGCACGGCGCATGTCGCGAAGGGGCGCGCAAACGAAAAGCGCGGGGTTTTGCCCCGCGCTTCCGAATTTCGGTTACTTCTTGGCCGCGGCCTTGTCCGTGCGGTCGGTGCGTTCGGCGATACGCGCCGACTTGCCGCGACGATCGCGCAGGTAATAGAGCTTGGCGCGGCGCACCTTGCCGCGACGCACGACCTTGATCGAGTCGATCATCGGCGAATAGACCGGGAACACGCGCTCCACGCCCTCGCCGTAGGAAATCTTGCGGACGGTGAAGCTCTCGTTGAGGCCGCCGCCGTTGCGGGCGATGCACACGCCTTCGTAGGCCTGGACGCGCGAGCGCTCGCCTTCCTTGACCTTCACGTTGACGATCACGGTGTCGCCGGGCTGGAAATCGGGAATGTTCGCGCCGAGTTTTTCGGCCTGCTCGGCTTCGAGCTGGGCGATGAGGTCCATCGTTGTAATCCTTCCGTTTCGTCCTGTTGCGGACGAGCGTTTCGGGAACGCTGTTTTGAGTTGCGCGGGGGCTATAGCGGATCGGGGGGGATATGTCGAGCCATCCGGGACCGCCGGCGTCCGGCGGGGCTCAGTCTTTCCGGCGAAGGTCCGGCCGCCTTTCCCGCGTGATCCGCTCCGCTTCGGCGCGCCGCCAGTCGGCAATCTTCCCATGATCGCCCGACAACAGGATTTCCGGGATTTCGCGCCCCTCCCACTCCCGCGGCCGCGTGTAGTGGGGATATTCGAGCAGGCCGTTCTCGAAACTTTCTTCCGAGCCCGACTCCGCCGCCCCCATCACGCCCGGCAGCAGGCGCACGCAGGCGTCCAGCAGGGCGAGCGCGGCGATCTCGCCGCCTGACAGCACGTAATCTCCGATGGAGATTTCCTCCAGCGCGCGCCCCGCGATCACGCGCTCGTCCACGCCCTCGAAGCGGCCGCAGACGATCGTCACGCCGGGGCCCGCCGCCAGTTCCCGCACGCGTCCTTGAGTCAGCGGTTTTCCGCGTGGGCTCATGAGCAGGCGGGGGCGCGGGTCGCCGGCGGGCGCCGCGGCGTCGATGGCGGCAGCCAGAACGTCGGCGCGCAGCACCATGCCCGCGCCGCCGCCGGCCGGCGTGTCGTCGACGGCGCGATGCCTGCCGAGGCCGTGCTCGCGGATGTTACGCGCTTCGAGCGACCAAAGGCCCTTGGCCAGCGCATCGCCGGCGAGCGACAGGCCGAGCGGGCCGGGGAACATTTCCGGGAAGAGGGTAAGGATCGAGGCGCGGAAGGTCATTCCGTTTCCGCCGGCCGCGCCACGACGATCTTTCCGCCCGCGAAATCGATCGACGGCGCGACCTCTTTCGTGAATGGCAGCATGAGCGTCTCGCCCGCAGCCGGCGCGATCTCCAGAATGTCGCCGGCGCCGAAGTTCAGCACGTTCTTCACCACGCCGATCGCCTCGCCTGCCGGCGAGACGGCGGCGAGGCCGACGAGATCGGCGATGTAGAACTCGTCCTCGTCCGGCGGCGGCAATTTTTCGCGTGAAACGTAGAGCGAGACGCCGGTGAGCGCGCCCGCCGCATCGCGGTCGGCAAGACCCTTGATCTTGGCGACCACCATGTCGTCCTTCAGCGGACGCAGGCGCTCGATCTCGAATGTGCGCGCGCCCGTTTCATCCGACAGCGGGCCGTAATCGCCGACGCCCAAGGGATCGGCGGTGTAGCTCTTGATGCGGATTTCGCCGCGCACGCCCTGCGGCGCGCCGAAGCGGCCGACGAGGACGAGAGCTTTCTTCTGCTGCATTAGAGCCGATCTCGAATGTCATTCCCGCGAAAGCGGGAATCCAGAACGGCAGGCCTTTGGCCTGCGGCCCCTGGATTCCCGATCGGCTGCTTCGCAGCCGTCGGGAATGACCGATCCGTGTTACTCAGCCGCTGCGGCGGCCTTCTCGGCGGCGGCGGCCGCAGCGGCGGCGCGCTCCTGCGCCTTCTTCTTCGGCTGCGCCTTCTTCGGGTTGCTGCGCGCCTCGCGCTTGCCGACGCCGACGCTCTCGAGCAGGCGGGCGACGCGATCGGTCGGGGTCGCGCCCTTGGCGATCCAGGCCTGCGCCTTCTCGGCGTCGACGACGAGACGGTCGGCCGCGTCCTTGGCCTTCAGCGGGTCGAACGTGCCGAGACGCTCGATGAAGCGGCCGTCGCGGGGCGAGCGCGAGTCGGCGATGACGATGCGATAGAACGGACGCTTCTTGGCGCCGCCGCGGGACAGACGAATCTTCAGGGACATGTTTCTACCTTTCGTTTGATCGCTTCTCGTCTCGCGACGAGCCAGCGTGGTCTCACTTCTTCTTTCCAAACTGGAACGGGTTGAAGCCGCCGCCGAGGCCCGGAAGCTTCGGCATGGCGCCGGGCAGGCCCGGCATTGTCGGCTTGGCTCCAAACGCGCCGGCGGGCGGCGCATCCGGGAGTTTCGGCATGTTCGGCGGCAATTGGCCGCCGAGCTGCTTCTGCATGGCCTCGATCTGCTCCGGCGTCGGCTGCGGCATTCCCCCGCCGAGCCCGAACATCTGCGCCATCTTGCCCATCGGGCCGCGCTTGCCGCCGCCCATGGCCTTCATCATGTCGGCCATGCCGCGATGCTGCTTGAGCAGCTTGTTGACCTGCTCGACGTTGACGCCCGCGCCCGCGGCGATGCGCTTCTTGCGCGAGGCTTTCAGAATATCGGGATTGCGGCGCTCGGCCGGGGTCATGGAAAGAATGATCGCGCGCTGGCGCTTGAGGATGCGGTCGTCGATATTGGCCGCCGCCATCTGCTCCTTCAGCTTGCCGACGCCCGGCAGCATTCCCATGATGCCGGAGAGGCCGCCGATCTTCTCGGCCTGCGCAAGCTGTTCGGCGAGGTCCTCGAGATCGAACTTGCCCTTGCGCATCTTCTCGGCGATGCGCTGCGCCTTTTCGGCGTCGATGGTCTGGGCGGCCTTCTCGACCAGCGCGACGATGTCGCCCATGCCGAGAATGCGATTGGCGATGCGCTTGGGATCGAAATCGTCCAGCGCGTCCATTTTTTCGCCGACGCCGATCAGCTTGATCGGCTTGCCGGTGACGGCGCGCATCGACAGCGCCGCGCCGCCGCGGCCGTCGCCATCGACGCGGGTGAGCACGATGCCGGTGACGCCGACGCGCTCGTTGAAGCTCTTGGCGAGATTGACCGCGTCCTGGCCGGTCAGGGCGTCCGCAACCAGCAGGATTTCGTGCGGGCGCGCGGCCTGCTTGATCTCCGCCATCTCGACCATCAGCGGCTCGTCGATATGCGTGCGGCCGGCGGTGTCGAACATGACGACGTCGTAGCCCTGCAGGCGTCCGACCTCCTCGGCGCGGATGGCGATCTGCACGGGGGTCTGGCCCGGCACGATGGGCAGCGTGTCGACGCCGACCTGCCGCCCGAGCACCGCGAGCTGTTCCTGCGCGGCGGGACGCTTCACGTCCAGCGACGCCATCAGAACCTTCTTCTTCTGGCGCTCGGTCAGCCGCTTGGCGATCTTGGCGGTGGTGGTCGTCTTGCCCGCGCCTTGCAGGCCCACCATCATGATGGCGACGGGGGCGGGCGCGTTGAGGTCGATGGGCTCGGATTCGGAGCCCAGCGTCTCGGTCAGGACGTCCGAGACGATCTTGACGACCATCTGGCCGGGCGAGACCGACTTGACGACATTGGCGCCGACGGCTCGCTCGCGCGCCTTGTCGGTGAAGCCGCGCACCACGTCCAGCGCGACGTCGGCCTCCAGCAGCGCGCGCCGAACCTCGCGCAATGCGGCCTCGACATCGGCCTCGCTCAGCGCGCCGCGGCGCGTGAGCTGGTCGAATATGCCGGAGAGCTTTTCGCTGAGGCCTTCGAACATCCATCCACTCCAGGCTCGCTCAGGGGCCAACGCAAATCGCGCCCGGGGGCGCTTCGCGCTGCCGGGCGGTGGCCTCCTGCCTCACGGGCGGGTCGGCTGATCGCAATGGACACTCTGACGAGAGTTGCGGGGCTTTTAAGGCGAAGGGAGCGGGGAAGTCAATGTTTGGGCTGGGATGCGGCCCGACCCCCCTCCCTTTCCCTCCCCCGCTTTGCGGGAGAGGGGACGGCCTTCATTCGTGATCAGAAAGGGGTCGAACGCTGCGGGTCTGCTCACTCTCCCGCGGAGCCGGGGATGGTCGGGTAGGGGGTCATCCCCGCTCGTTCCACCGCAAAATCTCCTTCAGCGCGCCTACCAGCCTGTCGCATTCGGCGTCCGTGCCGATGGAAATGCGCAAGCGCTCGGAAATGCGCGGCTTGTCGAACCAGCGCACGATGATCGCGCGTTCCCGCAACGCCTTGAAGATGTCGGCGGCCTTGTGGGCGGGGTGACTGGCGAAGATGAAATTGGCCTTGGAGGACAGAACGTCGAAGCCGAGCTGCGTCAGCTCCGCCGTCAGGCGTTCGCGGCTGGCGATCACCCTGGCGCAGCTTTGCCGGAACCAGTCTTCATCCTCATAGGCCGCGGTCGCGCCGGCCTGGGCGAGACGGTCGAGCGGATAGGAGTTGAAACTGTCTTTCACGCGCTCCAGCGCGTCGATGAGATCGCGCTGGCCGAAGGCGACGCCGACGCGCAGGCCCGCCAGCGCGCGCGACTTCGACAGCGTGTGCGTGACCAGCAGGTTCGGGTAGCGCGCGATCAGCGGGATCGCGCTTTCGGCGCCGAAATCGACATAGGCTTCGTCGATCACGACGGGAATGTCGGGATGGGCTTGCAGCAGCCGCTCTATCTCGGCGCGCGACAGCGCGATGCCGGTCGGCGCGTTCGGATTGGCGAAGATGATCGCGCCGCAATCGTCGCCATAGGCCGAGACGTCGATGCGCATGTCCGCGTCGAGCGGCACGACCTTCGTGACGACGCCGAAGAGCTGGGACCAGACGGGATAGAAGGAATAGGTGACGTCGGGGAAGGCGAGCGGCTTGCCGTGCTTGAGCAGCGCCTGAAAGACCAGCGCCAGCACCTCGTCCGAGGAATTGCCGACGAAGACCTGATCCGCCCGCACGCCCTCGCGCCGTGCAATCGCTTCGCGCAGTTTCAACGAGGTAGGCTCGGGATAAAGCCTGAGCGTGTCGGCCGCCTCCGCGCGGATCGCGGCAAGCGCGCGCGGGCTCGGCCCGTAGGGGTTTTCGTTGGTGTTGAGCTTGACGATGTCGGCCATGACCGGCTGTTCGCCCGCCACATAGGGCTTGAGGTCGTGGACGAGCGGGCTCCAGAAACGGCTCATGTCATCTCGCAGTCGGCGCTTCCCAGATCAGCCGGCATTCGAGCGGAATCGCTCAAATGCAGAGAAGCTGATCGATTCCATAGTGCGGCGCGCGGCTCTTGTAGCCCCGGAACGCGCGGCGAAAAAGTGCTGAGGGGCTTGCTTCGCCTATATGCGCCTGCGAAACACGTCAGGTCATTTTTCGGACCGATTCGCGCGGGATCAATGCCGACGCAGCGCGCTCGCGAAGCGCGGCCGGCATCGACGGTGAGCTGATGGAATTGGACAGATTGGGGCGCATGGGCGCCCGGTCGCTCGGGCTTCTGGCCGGCGCCGCCTTCGGCGGCCTTCTGGCCGCCGCCCCCGCGCAGGCCGAAAGCCTGCGGGCCACCTACGCTCTCTCGATCATCGGCGTGCCAATCGGCAATGCCGACGCTTCCGCCTCGATCGAGCCCGGCGCCTACAAGATCGACATCGGCCTGCGACTGTCGGGCCTCGCCGCCCTCGTCACCAAGGCCAAGGGGGCGGCGACCGCCAATGGCGCGATTTCCAACGCCAGCGTCCTGCCGAACGCCTATGCGAACACCACTGCGAACGCCACCGAAACCCGCACGGTGCGCATGGGGCTGAACGCCGGCGCGGTGCGGGCGGTCGAGATTTCGCCGCCCTTCCTGGACATGGACGAGCGCGTGCCGGTCACGCAGGCGCACAAGACCGGCATTCTCGATCCCGTGAGCGCGCTGGTGATGGGCGTGCCGACTGGCCAGCCTCTGGTCGGGCAGGCGGCCTGCGACCGCACCATTCCCGTCTACGACGGGCTCGTGCGCTTCAATGTCTCGCTGTTCTTCAAAGGCGTGCGCAACGTGCAGGCCCGCGGGTATTCAGGCCCGGTTTCGGTCTGCTCGGCGCGTTATACGCCGATCTCCGGCTTCAAGATGGACAGCCAGTCGACCCGGTACATGGCGGAAAACCGCGACCTGGAGGTGTGGCTCGCGCCCGTCGCGCAGGCGCATGTCGTCGTGCCCTACTACATCAAGGTCGGCACGAAATCCGGCACGCTGGTCATACAGGCGGTGGACTTCCATCTCGCCCAGCAGCGCGCGCAGAGCAACTGACCCAAAGCGGGCTGACTGGCGGCCAGATCCTTAACGGGCGGCGTCGCGCCGGCGTTTCCGCAAGCCCTTTATCCACAGAGCCTTGTGGCGTTGTTCCGATATCGCCCCATATATTGCGTGAACACAGCGCGAATTGCGCGGTTTCAGCGATTCGTGCCCGCTCCGTTCGCGGTTCGGCCTGAAAGTTAACGCCGTGGCCCTTTTGAGTTCTTTTCGGCGCGCGCTTGACAAAAAGGGCCGGCGGAGTCCGTCGGCGAGTCGAGTTTTCGGCCCCCGATTCCTGTTCGGAGTCGTTTCGATTCACAATACTTGGCGCCGCGACTGTCCGTTTCCGCGATATCTTGCGGAGAACGAAAGACGACTCTGCGGGAGTCAGCGATTCGGGCGCGATTCGTTCGCGGCCCGTTCGAAAGCTGAATTTCCGGAGCCCGGGCCGGTTCATAACGACACAGCCGGCCGGCCGCCGCTACGGGGCGCTGCGCGATGAACTACGCCGACGCCCTCCCTGCCCGCGAGCGGCCGCACTGGAAAACAGCAGGCGTCACCGCGGTTTTGGGGCCGACCAACACCGGCAAGACGCATTTTGCAATCGAGCGGATGCTTGCCCATCCCAACGGCATGATCGGCCTGCCGCTGCGGCTGCTGGCCCGCGAAGTTTACCAGAAGCTCGCGAATCGGGCCGGGACGAACGCGGTGGCGCTGATCACCGGCGAAGAGAAGATCAAGCCGCCCAACGCTCGCTACTGGGTGTCGACCGTCGAGGCCATGCCGCGCGACCTGCCGGTCTCGTTCATGGCGGTGGACGAAATCCAGCTCGCCGCCGACTTCGACCGCGGCCACGTCTTCACCGATCGCATCCTCAACCGGCGTGGAATCGACGAGACCCTGCTGATCGGCTCCGGCACCATGGCGCCGGTCGTCCGCGCGCTGCTGCCGGGCGTGCCCATCGTCGAGCGGCCACGCCTGTCGAAGCTGACGTTCGCCGGCGAGCGCAAGATTTCCCGGCTGCCGCGACGGAGCGCCGTCGTCGCCTTCTCGGCGGAGGACGTCTACTCCATCGCGGAGTTCTTGCGCCGCCAGCGCGGCGGCGCGGCGGTGGTCCTCGGGGCGCTCTCGCCGCGCACGAGAAACGCGCAAATCGACATGTTCCAGAACGGCGACGTCGACTATGTCGTCGCCACCGACGCCATCGGCATGGGGCTCAACCTCGACGTCGACCACATCGCCTTCGCCTCGGACCGCAAGTTCGACGGCCGCCAGTTCCGCCGCCTCAACCCTGCGGAATTCGGCCAGATCGCCGGCCGCGCGGGGCGGCATATGCGCGACGGCGCGTTCGGGACTTCGGGCCGCTGCGCGCCCTTCGACGAAGATCTCGTCGAGGCGATCGAAGAGCACCGCTTCGACCCCGTGAAATTGTTGCAGTGGCGCAACGCCGCGCTCGATTTCAGCTCGATCCCGGCGCTGACGGCTTCTCTGGATCGGACGCCGGGCGATCCGGCGCTGACGCGCGCGCCGATCGCGGAAGACCAGATGGTGCTGGACGTGCTCTCGCACGACGAGGACGTGCGCCGCCAGGCGGCGACGCCGGCCGATGTCGCCCGGCTCTGGGACGCCTGCCAGATCCCCGACTACCGCAAGGTTTCTCCGGCCGCCCACGCGGAACTCGCCCGCACCGTGTTCTTCTTCATCGTGCGGCGCGGACGCATTCCCGACGACTGGTTTTCGCGCCGCCTGGCCGAGGTCGACAGAACCGACGGCGATATCGACACGCTGTCGCAGCGCATTGCGCAGGTGCGCGCCTGGAGCTTCATCGCCAATCGCGGCGACTGGCTGGCTGATCCCGAGCATTGGCAGGGCGAGGCGCGTCGGGTAGAGGACAGTCTGTCGGACGCCCTGCACGAAAGGCTCGCGCAGCGCTTCGTCGACCGCCGCACGAGCCTCCTCATGCGGCGCCTCAGAGAGAACCGAATGCTGGACGCCGAGATCACTTCCGATGGCGACGTGCTGGTCGAGGGCCAGCATATCGGGCAATTGCGCGGATTCCGTTTCACGGCCGATCCACAGGCGGAAGGCGAGGCGGCGAAGGCGTTGAACGCGGCGGCGCAGAAGGCGCTGGCCGCCGAGATCGAAAGCCGCGCGACGCGCGTGAGCGACGCCGTCGATACCGCGTTTGCGCTCTCCAACGACGGCGCGATCCGCTGGCTCGGCGAACCCATCGCCAGGATCGTCGCCGGCGACAAGATTCTGACGCCGCGCGCGGTGCTGACCGCCGACGAGATCCTGTCGGGCGAGGCGCAGGAGAAGGTGCAGCGGCGCGTCGATCTCTGGCTCGCGCAACATGTGACGAAGCTCCTCGGTCCACTGGCGCAACTCGAAGCGGGCGAGGGCCTCGAGGGCCTTGCGCGGGGCATCGCCTTCCGCGTGGCCGAAGACCTCGGCGTCGTCGACCGCGCGAAGATCGCGGGCGATGTGAAAGGCCTCTCGCAGGAGGCGCGCGGCGCCCTGCGCAAGGCCGGCATCCGCTTCGGCGCCTATCATCTCTATGCGCCCGCGTTGCTGAAGCCGGCGCCGCGTGCGCTCGCCGCGCAATTGTGGTCGCTGACGCACGGCGGTCTGGACGGGGCGGTCGGCCTGGAAGAAGTGGCGCATCTGGCGTCTTCCGGCCGCACGTCGTTTGCGGCCAATCCGGAAATTTCCAAGGACCTCTACCGCGTCGCGGGCTTCCGCGTGTCGGGCGAGCGCGCGGTGCGCGTCGACATTCTGGAGCGGCTCGCCGACCTGATCCGGCCCGCCGTCGCCTATCGTCCGGGCGTGACCCCCGGCGATCCGCCGCCCGGCGCCGCCGACGGCAATTCCTTCGTCGTCACGGTCGGCATGACGTCGCTGGCCGGCTGCTCGGGCGAGGCCTTCGCCTCGATCCTCAAGTCGCTCGGCTTCCACATGGAGACGCGGCCGGGGCCGGCGATCACGGTGCCGCTGGTTCCCAAGGCGCCGATGGCGCCGGCGCAGGCCGTGATTGCCGACGAGACGGAGCCGGGACCGCCGGCGTCCGGCCAGCAGGAGGATGCAGTCGAGGACGAGGCCGGCCAGAGGCCGGCGGTCCCGGATGAGGCCGACGACACGGGATTGCTGCTTGAGGCCGAAGGCCAATCGTCCGAAGAGGCGGTCCTGACCGCCGAGCAGGCGGGCGAGGACGCGCCTGCCGAGCCCGAGGCGGTCGAGATCGAGGCCGCCGCCGCCGAGACGAAGCCTGAGCCGGTCGAAGAAGAGCCGGTCGAGGCGGCTGCGCCTGTCGAGCCGCCGAGCGACGAGGCGATCCTCGCCGAATCCGCCCTGCAATCGGCGGTCGAGGAAGCGGTCGAGACGGTGATCGCGGAAGCGCCGGCAGGCGTGGAAGCCGAGGCCTCGGCCGAAGCGCAGCCCGAGCCGGCCGAACCGGTCATGATCGAAGTGTGGACCCCCGGCCGTCCGCATCAGCGGCGCGAGGGCGGCCGTCCGCAGGGTCGCCGGCCGGAAAAACGCGCGCCGCGCGAATGGATCATCCCCCAGCGTCCCGAGCGGCCGAAGCCTGCGGAGGGCGAGGGTGAAAAGCGCGAGGGACGGCCGAAGTTCGAGGGCAAGCCCCGGGAAGGCGGCAAGCGCTTTGAGGGACGGCCGCGCTTCGACAAGCCGCGCGGCGACCGGCCTCGGGACAACCGCAACGAGCGGCCCTTCGCCTCGTCGGAGAAACGCGAGCGCGACAAGCAGCCCGATCCGAACTCGCCCTTCGCCAAGCTGCTGGCGCTCAAGGCGGAGCTGGAAAAGAAGAAGTAAGTCGCGGCGCCCCTCCCTTTCCCTCCCCCGTATCTAGCGAAGTCGGCAACAGCCGACTTCGCGCCAGCGGGAGAGGGGACGGTTAGCATCCGGAATAACGACTCTTGCCGATCCCCGGGTCTCCTCCCTCTCCCGCGGAGCGGGGGAGGGTTGGGGTGTGGGCTTCGCCGCTCCAACCGCATTGCGCCAGCATCTCCCTCATATGCGCCGGGACCGGCGCCGTCGCCTTTGTCGGCGGGCCGTTCTTCGCCATCGGCACCACGATTTCGCGGGCGTGGAGCTGGAGGGGCGTCGCGCCGCCCGTTCCGTAGACGGTGTCGCCGAGGATCGGGAAGCCCGACGTCGCGCAATGCACGCGCAACTGGTGGGTGCGGCCCGTCAGCGGCTCCAGCGCCAGCCAGGCGAGCGGCTTGCCCGCCGCGTCCGCGCCGCGGCCGAGCACGCGCCATTTCGTCTGCGACGGCAGGCCGGCGGGATCGTGCTTCATCCACCAGCCGCGCGTCGGATCGAGCCGGCCGAGCGGGAGGTCGATCAGGCCCTCGTCCGTCTCCGGCCCGCCTTCGACCACGGCCCAGTAGGTCTTGTCGATGGCGCCCGCCTTGAACAGTTTCATCAGCCGTTCCAGCGCCTTGCGATGACGGCCGAGCACGAGGCAGCCGGAGGTGTCGCGGTCGAGCCGATGGGCGAGCGCGGGCCGGCGCGGCAGGCCGAATTTCAGCGCCTCGAAGCTCTCTTCCAGATTTTCGCCGCCTTTGGGGCCACGATGCACGGGGACGCCCGCAGGCTTGTCGATGATCAGCATCATCCCGTCGCGGTGGATGAGGCGGGAAATGATCTCTTCCGGGTTCATGCGTTAGAGGCTATCTGAAGCGCGCCGCGCGACGTCAAGTTTTCGCGCGAGGTTGAAGGATCGGCGGACGAATGGCGGACAGGGACGGCGAGACGAAAAAGCCCGGCTTGTTCGGCCGCATGTTCGGGCGCGGGAAAGAACCGGACCGCGAGCCTTCAGGCGCGCAGGAAGGGCAGTCGGCGGCCGGCATCGGGCAATCGACGGCCGACAGCCGAATGCCGAATGCCGAAAGCGAGCCTGAAGGCCCGCGGTCCGACGACGCCCCGAAACTCTCCTGGTGGAAGCGCCTCAAGTCGGGCCTCGCGCGCTCGTCCTCCTCCATCGGGCAGGGCATTTCCGACGTCTTCACCAAGCGCAAGCTCGATTCCGCCGCGCTCGACGATCTCGAGGACATTCTGGTGCGCGCCGACCTCGGCGTCGCCGCCTCGACGCGCATTGTGGAAGCGGTCGGAAAGGGCCGCTACGACAAGGAAGTTTCCGCCGACGAGGTCCGCAACATCCTCGCCGCGGAAGTTGAGAAGTCGCTCGCGCCCGTCGCGAGGCCCCTGACCATCGACGTTGCGCGAAAACCGTTCGTCGTGCTGGTCGTCGGCGTCAACGGGTCGGGCAAGACGACGACGATCGCGAAACTCACGCAGCGCCTGCGCGCCGAGGGCAAGTCGGTGACGCTGGCGGCCGGCGACACGTTCCGCGCCGCCGCGATCGAGCAGTTGAAAGTCTGGGGCGACCGCCTCGGCGCGCCAGTCATCGCGGGCGCGCCGGGCGCGGACGCTGCGGGCCTTGCCTTCGACGCCTTGACGCAGGCGCGCGAAAACGGCGCCGACGTCGTGCTGATGGACACCGCCGGCCGGCTGCAGAATCGCGCGGAACTGATGGCGGAACTCGAAAAGATCGTGCGCGTGATGAAGAAGGTCGACGACAGCGCGCCGCACGCCGTCATTCTCGTGCTCGACGCCACCGTCGGCCAGAACGCGCTGAGCCAGGTCGAGATATTCGGCCGCGTCGCCGGCGTCACCGGCCTGGTGATGACCAAGCTCGACGGCACGGCGCGCGGCGGCATACTCGTGGCCATAGCCGACCGATTCGGCTTGCCCGTGCATTTTATCGGCGTCGGCGAAACCGCCGACGATCTCGAACCATTCGAGGCGCGCGACTTCGCGCGCGCCATCGCTGGCCTTGATGAGGAGATCACCGCGTGAACGACGCGCCCGCGCCCCAGCGCAAGAAACTGAAGCCGGGGTTGAAGCTGCTTCTGGAGATGGGGCCGCTCGTCCTCTTCTTTCTCGTCTACAGCAAGTTCGGAATTTTCGCAGGCACGGGCGCGCTGATGGCCGCAACCGTCGTCGCGCTCGCCGTCACCTATTCGTTGACCAAACACCTGCCGGTGATGCCGATGGTGACGGCCGCGATGGTCATCGTGTTCGGCGGCGCGACGCTGCTGCTGCACGACGCGACTTTCGTGAAGATGAAGGCGACCATCGTCTATCTGCTGTTCGCCGCCGCGTTGCTCGGCGGACTCGTCTTCGGCAAGGCGCTGCTGTCGGTCGCCTTCGACAGCGTGATGAATCTGACCGAAGAGGGCTGGCGCAAGCTGACGCTGCGCTGGGGCCTGTTCTTCGTCGCGATGGCGGCGGTCAACGAATTCGTATGGCGCACGCAACCGGAAGATTTCTGGGTGAAATTCAAGGTGTTCGGCTTCGTGCCGCTGACCATCCTGTTCGCCATCTCGCAGACGCCGCTGATGCTGAAGCACGAGTTGAAGGGCGACGAGGCCGAGAAGGCGCCGGAGCATCTTTGATCCGGATCGTCGCCGCGTGATCGGCAAGCGCATATGCCTCCAATTTTCGGATGCGAGGCATCATCATGAAACGTCATTCGGCCGCGATTGTCGCACTCGCAATCGCGCTTCTTGCTGGCCCCGGCTGGCTCGGCAATGCGGCTGCGCAAGCGCCTGCGGTCCAGCGGACCGACGCCGGCATTCAAGCGAAGCCGCTCGCGCCCGGGATTTATGTGACAGGGCGCCTCGCGGCCGATGACCTGGCGAAACTGAAAGCCGAAGGAGTCGCGGCGGTCGTCGACCTGCTGCCCGACGCCGAGGCGATGTCGGGCGCGACCTCGGCTCAGATGAAGGGGCGCGCCGCAGCGGCTGGCCTGTTCTTCGCCTTCATTCCGACCGAACCGGGCGCCATTCCCGCGGCCAATGTCGACGCTTTGTCGCGTGCGTTGGCGGAGAGCGGCCGACCCGTGGTGCTCTATTGCCGTAGTGGAAACCGGGCCACGCACGTCTGGGCGCTGAGCGAGGCGTCTCGTCCGGGCGGGGCCGACGCGTCCGCGATCGCGCGCGCCGCCGCCGCAGCCGGATTTTCGGTCGCCGACATTGCGCAGGATATCGCTCGTCGCGCGGCGGCGCGCTGAAACCTTACCCCCACTTCGCCCAGCGGCCGTGCCAGTCAACTTCGGCCAGCACGCGCCGCTCGCCGCCCGGCCAGATGGTCAGCCGCAATTCGCAGGACATCTGCTTCGGGCCGGCCTCCATCGACAGCCAGGCGAAGGGCGACACAGGCGTCGCCTGCCGCCCGAGCGCGACAATGGTTTCGCGCAACTTGTCGCGCAAGGCTGCGGGCAAGTACTGGAAAAACACGCTGTGATAGACGACGCGGCACACGTCTGTCCGGGGAGGCCCCGACATGACGTTGTTCAGCCAGGCGAGCGCGTCGCCTTGCGTGATCGCCAGATCGCTCGCCGCGACAATCTCGAGCGCGGGCTCGATGCGACGCAGACGTTCGCTCTGCTCCGGCCAGATATAGGCGAGCATCCGTTCGCGATCGTCGCGCGCGCGCGCGTTCACCGGGCGCAGGTCGACGGCGGCGCGCGAGGCGATTTGCAGGGGCGTGTCGAGCGCGGGCGCGGCGCCCGTCCAATCGCTGCCGATGCGCACGGGCGATGCCGGGTCGCCCCAGCGCCTGTTCTCGCCGAGGTCGTAGGCGTAGCGATCGAACAGCAGATTGAGGCCCGCGCTCGCGCCGAGTTCGTAGAGCGCGAGCGGCATAGGGGTCGCCGCCGCGATCTGCAGAAATCCGCCGATAAGCACGGCTGAGCGCACCACTTCGTTCGTCTGTGGGGCTGAATCGAGAAAAGCGGTCATCTCCGAGTCATGTTCGCAGATGGTCGCCGCGATCGCGCTCCAGAACGCATCGTCGTCGCCTGGCGCCTGCGGCGGATAAAAGGCCGCGAGCGTCGGCGCGCGCCCGGTTCGCACGAGCAGGTTGAGCGCCGCGCAGCAGCGCAGCGGCATGAGGTCGGGCGCCAGCGAATCCGCTGGCCAGGCCGCGACGCGGCGGCCGAAGGCGGAGCTGTCGTCGAGATTGGCGCCGAGCACGCGGCACACGCCGGCGGTGAATGGGCCGCCGAGTTCGGCGCAGGCTTTTGCCTGCCGCTCGAAGGCTTCGGCGATATCTGCTCTGTCGGCGATCTTCACGGCGCGCTCCGAATTGCAGCGCCTAATGTCGGTCAGCCGTCCGGCGCCGGCAATCCCGTCAGTCGAGATCGGCTCTTTCGTCGCGCGCCGCGACGGTCACGCCCATCGCCTGCAGCGACTTCTTCAGGCGACGGTAGTCGAGCGCGATGGCCGCGATCATGCCGAGCACGGCGACGCCGGTTATGCCGTAGGACAGGGCGATGAAGAAGAAATGGTCGGCGTTCATTGCGCAGGCTCGAAACGCGCGGCGCGCGGCATGTCGCTGGCGCTCGCCGCAAGACGGGTCAGGCGATCCAGACGGCGGCGCAGGATCTCGTTGCGGATCGACATGAGATGCAGCGCGAGAAACAGGAAGGTCGCGCCCACCGCCATGATGAGCAGCGGCCAGAGCATGGAGCCGTAGATCGCCGGCCCGCTGGTCTTGAACACGGAGGCCGGCTGATGGAGCGTGTTCCACCAGTCGACCGAGAATTTGATGATGGGAATGTTGACGAGGCCGACGAGCGTCATCACGGCGGCGGCCTTGGCGGCGCGCTGCGGCTCCTCGATCGTGTTCCACAGCGCGATCAGGGCGAGATAGATGAGCAGCAGCACCAGCATCGAGGTGAGGCGGGCGTCCCACACCCAGTATGTGCCCCACATCGGCTTGCCCCAGAGCGAGCCGGTGACGAGGCAGACGAAGGTGAACATGGCGCCGAGCGGGGCGGCCGACTTCTGCGCGGCGTCGGCGACGGGGTGGCGCCAGACGAGCGTGCCGAGCGCGGCCGACGCCATGACCATGTAGGCGAACAGGCCGAGCCAGGCGGCCGGCACATGGATGTACATGATGCGCACGGTCTCGCCCTGCTGGTAATCGGCCGGCGCGACGAAGAAGACGAGATAGAGGCCGACGGCGATCAGGATCGCGGCCAGCGCGCCGAAGATCGGCACGGCGCGGGCGGCGAAGCGCAGCACGAAGGACGGGTTGGCGAAACGAAGCATGGGCTCCCGGTCACACGATCCTCATCCCGAGATGCGATGCGCCGCATCGCGTCTCGAAGGATGGCCGCGATCCCCACGCTTCGAGACGCCCGCTTCGCGGGCTCCTCAGCATGAGGGCGGTCGTTATTGCTTCTTATGCCCGCATAAATGCGATGGCAATTTGACCTAGATCATTCGCCGAGCCGGCGCAGCAGGGCGGCCGCCGCGAAGGGGCAAAGCGCGCCGGCGACCAGCGTCAGCGCGGCGAGGATGGCGAGCGGCGTGGCGAAAGGAATGGTCCCGCCCGAGGCGGCGTTGGCGGCGGACACGCCGAAGATCAGGGCCGGGATGCACAGCGGCAGCACCAGCAGCGCCATCAGCAGGCCGCCGCGCCGCAGGGAGACCGTGGCCGCCGCGCCGACCGCGCCGATGAAGGTGAGGGCGGGCGTGCCGACCAGCAGGGAGACGCCGATGCCGAGCATGGCGCCCGGCTCCTGCGCCATCAGGACGCCGAACAGCGGCGCCGCGATCACCAGCGGCAGGGCGGTCGTCATCCAATGGGCGAGGCACTTGACCAGAACGACGAATTCGAGCGGCGTCGCGCCGAGTTGAAGCTGGTCGAGCGAGCCGTCCTCGAAATCCGCCTGAAAAAGCCGGTCGAGACCGAGCAGCATGGCGAGCAGGGCGGCGATCCAGAGGATGGCGGGGCCGATGCGGCGCAGGAGGTTGAGGTCCGGGCCGATGGCGAAGGGCAGGATCGTCACCAGCATCAGCATGAAGACGACGCCCATCGAGCCGGAGCCGCCGATGCGGCGGGCAATGGCGAATTCGCGCCGGAAAAGAGCGGCGAGCGGGCTTTTCACGCGACCACTCCCAGCCTGAGTTCGGCGGCGTTCTCGAGACCCACGGGCGAGTGCGTCGCCGCCAGCACGATGCCGCCGCCGGCGCGATGGCGCGCCATGACGGCGGCAAGCGCGCCTTGCGCGCGCACGTCGAGCGCCGTCGTCGGCTCGTCGAGCAGCCAGATCGGGCGCGGCGCGACGAGCAGGCGCGCGAGCGCAACGCGGCGCTTCTGGCCAGCAGAGAGATAGCCGGCCGGAATGTCGATGACATGGGCGAGGCCGAACGCGTCGAGCGCATCGACAGGCGCGAGCGCCGCGCCCGCCTGTTCGCGCGCGAGAAACGAGGACCAGAAGGCGAGGTTTTCGCGCACGGTGAGGGCTGGCTTCATGCCCTCGGCATGGCCGACGTAGTGAAGGGACGCGGCGATTTCCTCGCTCTCGCCGTCGAGCGTCAGCGCGCCGGAAGCCAGCGGCAGAAGGCCCGCGATGGCGCGCAGCAGGGTCGATTTGCCCGCGCCATTGGGCCCCGACAGGATCAGCCCCTCGCCGTCCGACAGAACGAAATCGACGCTGTCGACAATGCGCCGCCCGCCGCGGTCCACGGAGACATTTTCGGCAAGAAGACGCATGTTGACTTGCGCTGAACCTCTTCTGCGGCCGGCGCCTGCAAAATCAGCGCGCCCCGCCTTGTCGTGTAGCGGGCTTCGCGCAAATTATCTATAAGCGCGTCACCCCATCCACGATGCGCAGGAAGATCGCCATGGCATCGCTCGACAGCTTCAAGTCCCGCAAGAAGCTCACGGTTGGAAACAAGACTTACCATTACTTTTCATTGAAGGCGGCCGAGAAGAACGGCCTGAAGGGCATTTCGGCCCTGCCCTATTCGATGAAGGTGCTGCTGGAAAACCTGTTGCGCAACGAGGACGGGCGTTCCGTCACCCGGCAGGACATCCAGGGCGTCGCCGAATGGCTCGGCAACAAGGGCAGGCAGGAGAAGGAGATCTCCTTCCGCCCGGCGCGCGTGCTGATGCAGGATTTCACCGGCGTGCCGGCGGTCGTCGATCTCGCCGCCATGCGCGACGCCATGACCGCGCTGAAGGGCGATCCGCAGAAGATCAACCCGCTGGTTCCGGTCGATCTCGTCATCGACCATTCCGTCATCGTCGACGCTTTCGGCTCGCCCAAGGCGTTCAAGAAGAACGTCGACCTCGAATACAGCCGCAACGGCGAGCGCTATCGCTTCCTGAAATGGGGGCAGGGCTCGTTCGACAATTTCCGCGTCGTGCCGCCGGGCACCGGCATCTGCCATCAGGTGAACCTGGAATATCTCGCCCAGACCGTCTGGACGCGGAAGGAGAAATACAAGCCCGCGCGCGGCAGGGCCGAGACCATCGAAGTCGCCTATCCCGACACGCTGGTCGGCACGGATTCGCATACGACGATGGTGAACGGACTGGCCGTGCTCGGCTGGGGCGTCGGCGGCATCGAGGCGGAGGCGGCGATGCTCGGCCAGCCGCAATCCATGCTGCTGCCGGAAGTGATCGGCTTCAAGCTGCACGGCAGGCTGAAGGAGGGCGTCACCGCGACCGACCTCGTGCTGACCGTGACGCAGATGTTGCGCAAGAAAGGCGTGGTCGGGAAGTTCGTCGAATTCTACGGCGACGGGCTCGACTTCCTGACGCTCGCCGACCGCGCGACGATCGCCAACATGGCGCCCGAATATGGCGCGACCTGCGGCTTCTTTCCCGTGGACGACGAGGCGCTGTCCTACCTCAAGACGTCGAGCCGCAAGGCGCCGCGCATCGCGCTCGTCGAGAAATATTCCAAGACGCAGGGTCTGTTCCGCAAGAAAGGCTCGCCCGATCCGGTCTTTACCGACACGCTCGAACTCAACCTCGCCGACGTCGTGCCCTCGCTCGCCGGCCCCAAGCGCCCGGAAGGCCGCGTGGCGCTGAGCGACGCCGCCAAGGGGTTCGCGGCGGCCATGGACGCCGAATACCGGAAGGCCGCCGACATCGCCTCGCGCTACAAGGTCGAGGGCGCGAATTTCGATATCGGCCACGGCGACGTGGTGATCGCCGCGATCACGTCCTGCACGAATACGTCGAACCCCGGCGTGCTGATCGGCGCGGGTCTGCTGGCGCGCAACGCTGTCGAGCGCGGCCTCGCGTCGAAGCCGTGGGTGAAGACATCGCTCGCGCCGGGCAGCCAGGTCGTCGGCGAATATCTCGCCAAGGCCGGCCTGCAGAAATATCTCGACAAGATCGGCTTCAACCTCGTCGGCTACGGCTGCACGACCTGCATCGGAAATTCCGGCCCGCTGCCGCCGGCGATCTCCAAGGCGATCAACGACAATGGCGTCGTGGCGGCCGCGGTGCTCTCGGGCAACCGCAATTTCGAGGGCCGCGTGTCGCCCGACGTGCAGGCCAATTATCTCGCCTCGCCGCCGCTGGTCGTGGCTTACGCGCTGGCCGGCTCCGTGCAGAAGGATCTCACGCGAGAACCGTTGGGCCATGACAAGAAAGGCAACCCCGTCTTCCTGCGCGACATCTGGCCGACATCCGCGGAAATCCAGGCCTTCATCCGCAAGAACGTGACGCGCGCCATCTACAGCACGAAATACGCCTCCGTATTCGACGGCGACGCCAACTGGAAAAAGGTGAAGGCGCCGGCGGGCGAGACCTACAAGTGGGACATGGCGTCCACCTATGTGCAGAACCCGCCTTACTTTCGCGGCATGACCATGACGCCCGCGCCGGTGACGAACATCGAGGGCGCGCGCATTCTGGCTCTGTTCGGCGACAAGATCACGACCGACCACATTTCGCCGGCCGGCTCGATCAAGCTGTCGTCCCCGGCCGGCAAGTGGCTGCTCGAGCGCCAGGTGCGGCCGGAGGATTTCAACCAGTACGGCACGCGGCGCGGCAATCACGAAGTGATGATGCGGGGAACCTTCGCCAACATCCGCATCAAGAACTTCATTCTTGCCGGCGCCGACGGCTCCGTGCCGGAAGGCGGCAATACGAAGCATTTCCCCGATGGCGAGGCCATGTCGATCTACGACGCGGCGATGAAATACGAGGCCGAGGGCCGGCCGCTGGTGATTTTCGCCGGCGCCGAATACGGCAACGGCTCGTCGCGCGACTGGGCGGCGAAAGGCACGAAGCTGCTCGGCGTGCGCGCGGTGATCGCGCAGAGCTTCGAGCGCATCCATCGCTCCAACCTCGTCGGCATGGGCGTGCTGCCGCTGGTCTTCCGCGACGGCATGACCTGGCAGGCGCTGGGGCTGAAGGGCGACGAGACGGTGACGATCCGCGGCCTCGAAGGCGGCGCGCTGAAGCCGCGCGCGACGCTGACGGCGGAGATTGTCTACGCCGACGGCAAGACAAAGAACGTGGCCCTGCTGTGCCGCATCGATACGCTCGACGAGCTGGAATATTACAGGAACGGCGGCATTCTGCAGTTCGTGCTGCGGCAGCTGGCTGCCTGAGAAAACCCGCTAGCCAAAGTCCGGACGTGCGAACGTCCGGCCTTCGGCTTTCTTTCCTTGACGATCAGCTCTTGGCGTAGCCGCATTTGTTTTCCTGCGGCGTGACCCAGCATCCCGACTGCTGGCATTGTGGAAGCGCATTGCCGCAGTTTACCGTACAGCCTTGCTGGTTCGGGTAGTTCTTCGCGCAATAATTCAGGCACACTTTATGCCGCGCGCTGCATGACATTGCGGCATATGCGGAAGTCGACATCGCCGAGACCGCAAGCGACAAGGCGGCGAGATGCGCCAGCGTTCGTTTCATCCGAAGCTCCCATCCGTTCGAAACGGGCGGCAGTCTAGCTGAAACGGCGCGGCTACATTGTGTCGCGCCTCACGGCTTGATGTACTGAAATCCCCGCTGCTCCAGTTGCGCGATCTCGCCGACGGCGGTGCGGATCACGTCCTCATGGGCGACGTCGTAGAGCTCGCGATCCGGATTGATGCCGCGCGCGAGAAGCGTGTTGCGGCAGACGAGAAATTTCACGCCTTGCAGCTTCAACTCGTCGATCCGGGCGCGCGCGTCGAAATTGTCGCGCGCCCATGAGAGGAAATCGACGCCCTCGCCCTGCAGGACGATACGCAGGTCGAGCTTGTCGGCGCCGACCGCGTCCATATGATTCTTCGCAACCTGCAGGACGTGGCGGAAATGGCCGCTCAGGACGCCGGCGCGCTGGTCGATGTGGTAGATCACCTGCTGGCGCCCGTAGTCCTCGACCTTCATCCGCTTCACCCACTCGGCCGTCTGGCCGGGCTGGTGGGGGACGATGGAATGGACGTTGACGGCCGCCGCCGTTGCGGCGCCGCCCAGGAACAGGCCAAGCGCGAGATAAAGGCCGCGGAATCTCATCTGGCGTCGCCTCCGGGGGGACCGCCCGTCCCGGAATGGAACGGCGACGGTCGAGGTGGACGGACAAGTCCAATTCCCGAACCAATCTTGCCGTCCGGGCCGGCCTTCTGTAGCAAAACGCCCGGCAACCTTAATCGAGACGGATAATGGCGACCTACAAGCTCCTCCTCCTGCCCGGCGACGGCATCGGCCCCGAAGTGATGAGCGAGGTGGAGAAGGTTCTCGCCCGCCTGAGCAGCATGGGCGTGGCGAAATTCGAGATCGAGCGCGGTCTTGTCGGCGGCTCGGCCTACGACGCGCATGGCGCCTCGATCTCCGAGAGCGACATGAAGCTGGCGATGGCCGCCGACGCCGTGCTGTTCGGGGCGGTCGGCGGCCCGAAATGGGACGGCGTGCCCTACGAGGTGCGTCCCGAGGCGGGGCTGCTGCGCCTGCGCAAGGATCTGGCGCTGTTCGCCAACCTGCGCCCGGCGATCTGCTACCCGGCGCTGGCGGAAGCCTCCTCGCTGAAGCGCGAGATCGTCGAGGGCCTCGACATCATGATCGTGCGCGAGTTGACCGGCGGCGTCTATTTCGGCGAGCCAAAGCAGATCATCGACCTCGGCAACGGCCAGAAGCGCGGTATCGACACGCAGGTCTACGACACCTACGAGATCGAGCGCATCGGCCGCGTCGCCTTCGAGCTCGCGCGCAAGCGCCGCAACAAGGTGACGTCGTCCGAAAAACGCAACGTCATGAAGTCCGGCGTGCTGTGGAACGAAGTGATCACGGCGCTGCACAAGCGCGACTACGCCGATGTCGAGCTCGAGCACCAGCTCGCCGATTCGCTGGCGATGCAGCTCGTGCGCTGGCCCAAGCAGTTCGACGTGATCGTCACCGACAATCTGTTCGGCGACATGCTGTCGGATATCGCCGCCATGCTGACGGGCTCGCTCGGCATGTTGCCCTCCGCCTCGCTCGGCGAGGTGGACAAGGTCACCGACAAGCGCCGCGCGCTCTACGAGCCCGTGCACGGCTCGGCCCCGGATATCGCCGGCAAGGGGCTCGCCAACCCGATCGCCATGATCGGCTCTTTGGCCATGTGCCTGCGCTATTCGTTCGGGATGGGCGAGATCGCCGACAAGGTCGAGGCCGCCATCGCCGATGTTCTGGCTGCAGGCCTGCGGACCGCCGACATCAAGGGGGACGCCAAGGACGTGATCTCGACGTCCGCGATGGGCGACGCGATTCTAGAGCGACTGAAATAACTGGATTGCGAGTCGCAAGTCCGGCGCTGTCATCCCGGACGGCCGTATGCCGATCCGGGATCCGGATGAACTGATCGGCCTCTGTATCCCGGCTCTCCGCTTCGCTTCGGCCGGGATGACGGAAGCCGTCGTCTCAGCGCATGCCCGGATCGGGGCGCCACAGCATGCCCGGCGAATAACGCTCGTAGGGCTGCATGTTGTAGTACGTCGATTGCAGCACATAGAGGTTGCGGCTGCCGACCGGCACCACCGTGCCGGAATCGGTGAAGGCGCGCGGGCGCACGACGATCACGTCCGCGCCATAGGCCTGGCGCTTGCGGGGGCGGGCGTCGGCGGCCGCCGTGACGGCGGAGACGGCGGCGAGCGCGAGAAGGGCGGTCTTGACGATGGTCTTCATGGCGGCCTCAAACTGAGCTGGCCCGGAGCATAGACCGATTTCGGTCCGGCGGGCGATCCGTTTTTCAAACTTATTTAACGCTGAGTCCGTTCCGCAACATTCTGGGCGAGCCTGTGGCGCGGGGCGGGCTTGCCTTTCGCAGGGGCCGCCGGACCCGGATTCTTGGCGCGCGAGGGCGGGCAGGCCGCATCGCGCGCCAACTCGCTGCGGGCGAAGAACTTCTGCAATTCGTCGTCGCCGCCGGCCGCCGACAGATCGAGCCGGCCGACCAGGCAGGACATCTGGCTGCGGCTGTAGGGCTGGCCGCCCGGGCCGCAGGCGAGGCCCGTGACGCGCAGCGAAGCCTTCGGCTCGGCAAAGCGGAAGGCCGCGCAATTTTCCCGGCGCGCGCCGTCGGCGGGCGCAGCGAGGCGGGCGTCAGCCCATTCGGCGACCCCGAAGCGGGTGGGAAGCGCGGCCGTGTTGTTCAGATGGTCGAGCGCCAGTCCGGCCTCGCCGGCCCGGCGCGCGGTCTCGACGAACAGCGACTGGTCCGCGGCGCCCTCCTCGCCGACCTGATGGATGGTCACGCGCAGCCACGCGCCCTCGCCCGCGAAAGCTCCAAACGTGAGAACATCCTCACGGCCGCCGCCGGTCGTGTGGCGGCGCATGGCGTAGCTCGCCGGCGCCGGCGCATAATCCTGCGAGGCGTAAGCGAACATGGCGAGCGGCTTCGAGACGTCCATCCATACGCCTGACGGCGCGGGCTTCACGGGTTCGGGGGCGGGCGCCTCCTCCAGCGCGAAAACGAGGGTTGCGGCGACCAGAATGCCGACGAGGCCTCCGATCAACGCGATTTCAAGGCGACGACGGCGCGCCAGGCGTTGCGCGCGATAGCCCATCGCAAAAACCGCCGTCAGGACGCGATCGCGCGCGGAGCCGATATCCGGCAGGCGCGGCTCGAAGGCGATGAGACTCATGACGCAACTCCCGCGGGCGTCGAGGCCCTGTCGTTGCAGCCAATCTGTCGGCTTTGACTGAGCGAAAAGTTAAGCGCCGTTCATGTTGCGCCAACAGCGTAAAGGAGGCGTTGGCGCATAGGGTTAAGGATCTCGCTCGCTCGCCCGCCCGCCGCGGCGGGCGTCGCGGGACATTGCGGCAAGCGCCGCGCCGTTGGCGCGTCTATTGACGCGGGCAGACCGATTGTTTCTGCTGGCGCTTTCCGCAAATCAGCTTTGGAACGATCCATGAAAACGCGCGCCGCCGTCGCCTTCGAAGCCAAGAAGCCGCTCGAGATCGTCGAGCTCGATCTGGAGGGGCCGCGCGCAGGCGAAGTGCTGGTCGAGATCAAGGCGACCGGCATCTGCCATACCGACGCCTATACGCTCGACGGCTTCGACAGCGAGGGCATCTTTCCCTCGATCCTCGGCCACGAGGGGGCGGGCGTCGTGCGCGAAGTCGGCGCGGGCGTGACCAGCGTCGCCGTCGGCGATCATGTCATTCCGCTCTACACGCCGGAATGCCGGCAATGCAAAAGCTGCCTGTCGCGCAAGACAAACCTGTGCACCTCCATCCGCGCGACGCAGGGCAAGGGCCTGATGCCCGACGGCACGAGCCGCTTCAGCTACAAGGGCAAGACGATCTTTCACTACATGGGCTGCTCGACCTTCTCGAACTACACCGTGCTGCCGGAGATCGCGGTGGCGAAAATCCGCGCCGACGCGCCGTTCGACAAGGCCTGCTACATCGGCTGCGGCGTGACGACCGGCGTCGGCGCGGTCGTGAACACGGCGAAGGTGGAGCCGGGCGCCAATGTCGTGGTGTTCGGCCTCGGCGGCATCGGCCTCAACGTCATCCAGGGCGCGAAAATGGTCGGCGCGGACAAGATCGTCGGCGTCGACATCAACGATTCCAAGGAAGCCTGGGGCAAGCAGTTCGGCATGACGCATTTCGTCAATCCGAAGAAGGTCGGCGACATCGTCGCGCATCTCGTCGAGCTGACGGGCGGCGGCGCCGACTACACGTTCGACTGCACCGGCAATACGGACGTGATGCGCGCGGCGCTGGAGGCCTGTCATCGCGGCTGGGGCGTGTCGGTAGTGATCGGCGTGGCGGAGGCCGGCAAGGAGATTTCGACGCGGCCGTTCCAGCTTGTCACCGGGCGCGTGTGGAAGGGCTCGGCCTTCGGCGGCGCGCGCGGGCGCACGGACGTGCCGAAGATCGTCGACTGGTACATGGACGGCAAGATCGCCATCGACCCGATGATCACGCATGTTCTGACGCTGGACGAGATCAACAAGGGCTTCGACCTCATGCACGAGGGCAAGTCGATAAGATCGGTGGTGGTGTTTTGAGGCGCGCCGCCTCGCTCCCTCATGCTGGGGAGCCCACGCAGCGGGCGTCTCGAAGCATGGGCCGGGGCGGTGTGTCTTGGCCATCCTTCGAGACGCGGGCTTCGCCCGCTCCTCACGATGAGGATGTGGGGGCTTGAAAGAGACGCTCGCCTTCTCCGCCATTGAAGACGCCGCGCGCCGCATCGCCAATCGCGTCGCGCGCACGCCTTTCGTGCAGTCGCGGACGCTGTCGGAGATCGTCGGCGCGGATGTCTGGATCAAGCTCGAGAATTTGCAGTTCACCGCGTCCTTCAAGGAGCGCGGCGCCGCCAACCGGCTGCTGACGCTAGCCCCCGACGAAGCGAAGCGCGGCGTCATCGCCATGTCGGCCGGCAACCACGCGCAGGCCGTCGCTTTTCACGTGCAAATGCTCGGCATGGCGGCGACCATCGTGATGCCGAGGGCGACGCCGTTCACCAAGGTCTCGCGCACGCGCCATCACAAGGCGCGCGTGCTGCTCGAAGGCGACACCCTGGCCGAGGCCGCCGATTTCGCGCGAAACCTGGCGCGCGCCGAGAATCTCACGTTTGTGCATCCCTATGACGACACGGACGTGGTCGCCGGGCAGGGGACGGTTGCGCTGGAAATGCTGGCCGAGGTCCCCGACCTCGATTTTCTGGTCGCGCCGGTCGGCGGCGGTGGACTGGCGGCGGGTTGCGCCATAGCGGCGGCCGGCCGCGGCGCCCGCGCGACAGTCGTCGGCGTCGAGGTCGAGAGCTATGCCGCCATGGCGCAGAAGCTGGCGGGCCGTCCGGTGGCCGTCGGCGGCCCGACCATCGCTGAGGGGATCGCCGTGCGCGATGTCGGGGCGCTGCCGGAAGCGATCCTGCGGGCCCATGGCGTCGAGGTGCTGACGGCGCCGGAAGACCTGATCGAGCGCGCCGTCATCCTTTTCAACGAGATCGAGAAGACGGTGGCCGAAGGCGCGGGCGCGGCGGGGCTTGCGGCGCTGCTCGCCCATCCCGACATGTTTCGTGGCAAAAAGGTCGGGCTCGTGCTGTCGGGCGGCAATATCGACACGCGCACCCTCGCCAACGTCCTGATGCGCGGCTTGGTGCGCGACGGGCGGTTGATCCATCTGACGGCGGAAATCCCCGACAAACCGGGCGCGCTGGCGGAGCTGACGCAGGCGATCGGCGCGCTCGGCGGCAATATCGTCGAGGTGCAGCACCAGCGCTTCTTCACCGCTTTGCCCGCCAATGTGGCGGCGGTCGAGCTGATCGTGGAGGCGCAGGACGAGGCCCATGGCGCGCGGATCGTGGCGGGCCTCACGGAGCGCGGGATGCGGGTCGCGCGGCGTGGGGCGCCGCTTGCCCCGGAGCCGCGCGAGGTGTAGGGAACCGCCATCGGAGCACACAGCCCGAGGATCGACGAGCCATGTCCGCAGTTTCGACCCTGAAAACGGCGACGACGAAAACGACCGCGAAAGCGGCCGTCAAAGGCTAGACACGTCCTCGCTCTCGGGTTGTCTCCCTCGGGTCGTGGGGGAGGAGGCGCCGGACCGGCGCCCAGGAATCCGGGGGAGCCACCAGCAAGACAGGATTTGAGAAAATGGGCTACCAGGCCGGCGGCTATAAGGTCGCGATTGTCGGCGCCACGGGCAATGTGGGCCGCGAAATGCTCGAGATTCTCGCAGAGCGCCAGTTCCCGGTGTCGGAGGTCGTGCCGCTCGCCTCCTCGCGCTCGATCGGCACGGAGGTTTCGTTCGGGGACAAGGTGCTGAAGTGCAAGCATCTCGACACCTACGACTTCTCCGACACCGACATCTGCCTGATGTCGGCCGGCGGCGCGATCTCCAAGGAATGGTCGCCGAAGATCGGCGCGCAGGGCTGCGTCGTCATCGATAATTCGAGCGCCTGGCGCTACGATTCCGACGTGCCTCTGATCGTGCCGGAAGTGAACGCCGATGCGACAGCCGGCTTCACGAAGAAGAACATCATCGCCAATCCGAACTGCTCGACCGCGCAGCTCGTCGTCGCGCTGAAGCCGCTGCACGACGCCGCCACGATCAAGCGCGTCGTCGTCTCGACCTATCAGTCGGTGTCGGGCGCCGGCAAGGAAGGCATGGACGAACTCGACCGCCAGACCAAGGCGCTCTATTCGCTCGGCGAGGTCGAGACGAAGAAGTTCCCGAAGCGCATCGCCTTCAACCTCATCCCGCACATCGACGTCTTCATGGAGGACGGCTTCACCAAGGAAGAGTGGAAGATGATGGCGGAGACGAAGAAGATCCTCGATCCGAAGATCAAGCTCACCGCCACCTGCGTGCGCGTGCCGGTGTTCGTCTCGCATTCGGAATCGGTCAACGTCGAATTCGAAAAGCCGATCACGGCCGAGGAGGCGACCGCCATCTTGCGCCAGGCGCCGGGCGTGCTGGTGATCGACAAGCGCGAGCCGGGCGGCTACATGACGCCGCACGAAGCGGCCGGCGAAGACGCCACCTATATCTCGCGCATCCGCGAGGACGCCACGGTGGAGAACGGCCTCGCCTTCTGGTGCGTCAGCGACAACCTGCGCAAGGGCGCGGCGCTCAACGCGGTGCAGATCGCGGAAGTGCTGATGAACCGCAAGCTGCTGCAGCCCAGGAAGAAGGCGGCGTAAGGCTTCCGGGCGGCGCCGTCCTTCGGGGCGGCGTCAGGCGGGCGGCAGCGCCTTCAGCGGGCTCGAATAGGGCTCGATGCGCAGCGTGTCCGAGAAGATCAGCATCACGCGCGTCGAGGGCGCCTGTTCGAGGTCGCCGTTGTCCGCCTTGCGCACGGCGTAGCGCCACACTTCGATCTGACCGGCTGCGCGCATCCTGGCGGTCAGCCGCGCAAGGTCGCTGCCTTCGCCGGCGAGGTCCTTGTCCGTCACGCCGACGACGATTTCGTCGCGCGCCGTCACGATCTTGAAGAGCTTCACGCCCTCCGCCGCCTTCGCGCCCGTCGCCTTCGCGCCGGCTGCCGCGGCGAGGGCCGCGAGGCTGAACATCCGCAGCGCCTGAGCGCGGGTAAAGGCGATCGTCACGTCAAGTCTCCGTTGCTGAAGCATTCAGCGGCGGAGATTTGATAAGCGCGATCGTTGCGGGCGAAGGTGCGCGCGCGCACGCCTCAGATGGGCGGCCCCGCCATCGGCGCCGCCGCCTTCGCGTGCGCTTCGACAAAGGCCACGTACTTGTCCATCCAGCCCTGCACGAACTTGCGGCTCTGTTCGCCGATGTCGCCGTTCGCGTCGAACAGCCCGTCCTTCATCTGGATGAACGCTTCCGGCTGGCCGAGCGTCGGCATGTCGAGATAGGCGAGCACATTGCGCAGGTGTTGCTGCGCCATGCACGTCCCGGCGGCGCCGATGGAAACGCCGATGATTCCCGCAGGCTTGCCCGCCCAGGCGTTCTGGCCGTAGGGCCGCGAAGCATGATCGACGGCGTTCTTCAGAACGCCGGGAATCGAGCGATTGTATTCGGGCGTGACAAAGATGACCCCCTGCGATTCCGCGATCTGCGCTTTGAGCCGGCGCACGGCGTGCGATTGATGCGCGTCCTCGTCCTGGTCGTAGAGCGGCAGATCGCCGATTTCGACATGCTGCAGATCGAAGCTTTCGGGCGCGAGACGGGTCAGCGCATGCGCGAGCCTGCGATTGAACGACTCCTTGCGCAGGCTTCCGACGACGACGGCGATGCGGTGCTGGCTCATGACGCCTCCTTGCGTGTCCACGGTCAACGAAGTCGCGGCCGCCGCGTTCCCGCTACATTTCGGGCGGCGGCACGAAACACATCACGCCGGCGGCCGGGGCGAAACAAGCGACCGCCTCGCCCGTCGGGTTCGGAATCCTCAGGATCTTGGACGGAGGCACAGGCTCCCAGAAGGGCGGGCTGAAGCCGAAGCGCGCGTCGACCCAGATCTCCCATCCCTTTTCGCCCTCGCGGGCTTCGACCCGCCGGCAATCGGAAATCGAACAGCAGGGCGCGCCGGTGCCAGGCTGGCGCAACCCCTCGAACCACCGGCGCAGAGCGGGGTCGGGATTCTCCGGCGGCGCGGCGAGGGCCGGCGCGACGGAAATCAGGATCAGGCCCGTACGCGCTGCAATGCTCATGGCGTCCCGCCCGGCCAAGACGCGATCGCATATAGCGCGGTCCCCGCCCGCGAGAAGCTTCCCGTCGAGCCGGCGAACGTGAACCGGGCCTTACCGCAAACCCGCGTGTTTCAGCCAAATTGCGAGGTAAATAACGCCGGTTCGTTTGCCGCGTATCTTTACGCCCCCTTTGGGCGCTGGCCGTATCGTTGGCTCCATTGCGAGAAGTTGATACGAACAGCGACTGATTTCGACATGGCCGGGCGCGAGGCTGCGCTGCGGCATTGCGGTTCGCCGGCGCTGCGCCGTTGCGTTCTCCATGTCGAATTGTCCCTGCTCGGATCGACCGACCGGGCGAAGGCGACATGCTTATTGTTCAGACGATCTCGACCATGGCCGGATTCGACGCGCTGGCGCCCGAATGGGAGAGGCTCGAGTCTCGCGTTTCGCCGCGCGTTCCGTTCTCGTCGCCCGTCTGGTGCAAGTTGTGGTGGACGCATTTCCATCGCTCGGGCCTCGCCTGCCGCGATCAATTGCGCGTCTACGCCGTGCGTCGCCCCAATGGCGCGCTCGTCGGCGTCGCGCCGATGTTTCTCACGAGCCGTCCGGGGTGGGGAATCGTGCGCACACGCGAATTGCAGTTCTTCGGCGCCGATCCCTATGTCACCGAGTTGCGCGGGCCGGTCTGCCGCGCGGAAGACACGGTCGCGGTCGTCGAGGCGCTGAGCGGCCATGTCAGGCGCATGCGCGAGTGCGACTGGGTGCAGTGGCGCGGCATGCGCTATGCCGACGACGTTGCGCATCCGGAATTGCGCCTGCGCGAGGACGACAGGCTCGGAGTCGTCGATCACTTCCTCGCCGTTCCCGAAAGCTGGGAAGCGTTCAAGGCGGGCCTGCCGCGCAACATCAAGGAATCCCTGCGCAAGTGCTACAATTCGCTGAAGCGCGAAAAGCTCGACTTCGAATTCCGCATCGTCAGCGCGCCGGAGGATGTTCCCGCGGCGATCGATCGCTTCCTCGAACTGCACAAGGCGCGCGCGGATCAGGCGGACACGGTGCAGCATGCGGACGTCTTCGACGGCGCGCCGGCGCGCGCCCTGTTGCGCGATTATTGCCTGACGCTGGCGCGGCGCGACGCGCTCCGCATCTTCCAGCTCGCGGTCGGCGGCAAGGTGGTGGCGACGCGCATCGGCTTCGTGCTCGGAGACGAAATCTATCTGTACTTTTCCGGCTACGACTTCGCCTATGGCCGCTTCAGCGTGATGACCACGACCGTCGCCGAAGCGATCAAATGGTCGATCGAGAACGGCTTCCGCATCGTCAACCTGTCGACCGGCACGGACGTGTCGAAGACCCGCTGGCGGCCGCAGCAGCTTTTCTACCACGGCGGCTATGAGGTCTTCGCGGCGGTGAAGAGCCGTGCGGCCTTCCGCTTCGTCGAAGCGGTGCGTGAGCGGGGCAAGCCGCAATACGTGGCGCGCACGGCGTAGACCGCCGGCGGAAGCGGCGCCGGCGGCCGCTGACTATCCTCGAGCCTTCACCGCGATTTCCGCGACGCGCTTGCCGAACAGCCGCGCGGTCTCCAGATCGCCCTTGCGTGGCGCTTCGTCCGCCGAAGCGTCGGAGGGCGAAACCGCGAGCAGGCCGGTCTGGCCGGCGGTCCAGTTCACGTCGTCGGGGCCGTGTTCCTTCCGGTTGGACGGCATCAGCCCCGTGCCGACCCAGATCTGGCCGTGCTGCATGGCGAGCGTGACGAAATAGGAAATGGTCGAGGCCTTGTCGCCATTGAGCGAGGCCGAATTGGTGAAGCCCGCGGCGATCTTGTCCTTCCACGCCTGGGCGAACCAGGCCTTGGACGAGGCGTCGGCGAATTTTTTGAATTGCCAGGCCGGGCCGCCCATGTAGGTCGGACTGCCGTAAACGATGGCGTCGGCATGGCTAAGATTTTCCAGCGCCCCATCGGGCAGATCGCCGTTGGCGTCGATGCGGATGGCTTCGACATTTGCGCCGGCGGCGGAGGCCGCGCCCTGTTCGACCGCGGCGGCGAGCCTCGCCGTGTGGCCGAAGCCGGAAAAAAAGACAATCGCAATCTTCGCCATCTGATCTGTTCCCTGTGCTCTGCGGCGCTGCGCCGCTTGTGCCCGGGACCTAGGCCTGTTGATTTCTTTTTGTAAGTAGTTACCTTATGGATACTTGCTTTCCGAATACGCAGGGTGGCGGCATGGCGCGCACTGAACCCGATCCGAACGGTTGCCCCGTCGATGTCGTGCTGAAGCAGATTTCGGGGCCGTGGACGACGCACATCCTTTGGCTGTTGCGGACGCACGGCATCCTGCGCTTCGGGGAATTGCGGCGGCTGCTGCCGGACATTTCGCCGAAGATGCTGACCGATCGCCTGAAGCGTCTGGAGGCCGACGGCCTGGTGGCGCGCGACTATCAGCCGACGATCCCCCCGACCGTGACGTACTGCCTGACCAAGCGCGGCGTTCAGCTCAAGGCCATGCTTGACGCGCTGGGCGACGTCGCGCTGCGCTGGCGCGCGGAGGACGGGAAGGCCGTCGCTCAGAACCGCGGTTCGGCGAAGGCCGCGCGCCAGGCGTCCTCGGCGATCGGCTCGAAGACGCCGCGCGCCTCGTCGAGCGCCATCAGCTTGCCGTCCGCCACGCCGAAATAGGCGCCGTGGATGGAGAGCCGGCCCTTCTCGATCAGATTGGCGATGCAGGGGAAGGTGCGCAGGTTGGCGAGGCTCTGCCGCACGGATTCGTGGCCGAGTTTTTCGATATAAGTCGTGTCGGGCGTGGCGGGCGCGGGGCCGAGCGCCTGGGCGGCCGGCGCGATCAGCTTGATCCATTGGCCGATGAAGTCGCCCGGCGACAGCGGCCGCATATAGGGATCGGCCTCGTTTTCCGCATAGGCCTTCATGCCGCCGCAGGCCTCGTGGCCCATGACGACGATGTGCTCGACGCGCAGGCCCATGACGCCGAATTCGAGCGCGGCCGACGTCGCGTGATAGTCGTCATTGGGCCGGTAGGGCGGCACCAGCGCCGCCACGTTGCGCAGAACGAAGATCTCGCCGGGGCTGGCGTCGAAGATCGTTTCCGGCGCGACGCGGGAGTCGCAACAGCCGATCAGCATGATGCGCGGTTTCTGCCCGGTTTCCGCGAGCGCGCGAAAACGCTGGCGTTCGGTCGGGAAACGTCCCTCGAGAAAGGCGCGGTAGCCTTTTTCGAGGCGGCTGGGGAGGAGTTCGGCTTCGGGGGCTTGATCGCTCATGGCGCGGAATGTGGCGCAGCCGACGCGCTAAGCCAAGAGGTTTCATGCTGCGGCGCAAAAAAGAAGCCCGGCCGAGGCCGGGCTTCCATTGTCGCTCTGGCGGTCGCGATCAGTACTTGGCGACCACCGGGCCGCCGACGCCGCCGAAGTGGTAGGACACGCCGAGCCGCACGGCGCTCTCGCGGCGCGAGATGTTCGCCGGGGCGATGAAGTCGGCGACGTTGACCTTGCCGAAATCGCTGTAGCGATATTCGACGCGGGCCGACCAGTTCGGCGCGAAGGCGTATTCGACGCCGCCGCCGACCGTCCAGCCGAGCTTGGTGGCCGAAGCGTTGGTGTTGAAGCCCGTGAACGGCGAGAACAGGGTGTAGTTCTGGTTGGCGAGCGCGCCGCCGCCGGTCACGTAGAACAGGGCGCGGTCGGCGGCGAGGCCGAGACGGCCGCGCAGCGAGGCGCGCAGGCCGGAGTTCTTGATCGTCGTGCCTTCGACGTCGCCTTCGAGACCGAACACGGCCGGGCCGGTCTGGTAGAGGTAGCCGATATGGGCGCCGCCGACGAAGCCGTTGCGCGAGAAGTTCACGGGAACGACCGCGAAAGTATTGTCCACCGAGACGTTGTCCCAGGCGTAGCCGGCCTGCAGACCGGCATAGAGGCCCGTCCAGGTGAAGATCGGGGCCTGGATCACAACCGGCGCGGGGGCGCCGCGGCTGCGCGAGGGAAGGTCGGCCGCCAGAGCGGCGGTCGAGGAGACGCCGACGAGAAGGGCGGCAGCGAGGGTCTTCAGGTTCATTACCTACTCCAATTTGTCGCCGCTGGTTGCAGCTATGCAAGCAGCGGGTGAGAGCGAACGTCGCTCTTGCCCGCGACTTGTCGGTTTGCAATGCAGCGAAAAAAGGGCGAAGCGCCACATTCCGGTCACGAACCCCGAATTGAATCAGGTGTGTGGCTCATTGGTCACAATACGTCCGGCCGGCAGCGGTTTCAGGCTCCGGGGCGGCGACAAATATCCGGAAATCGTCGCAGTTACGCCACACCCGCATAGCTTGGCCGTTAGCCGTCCGTCAAAATGACCATAGCGTGACACTGGACGAGCCATTATGTTGCGCCGCGACAGTTACCGAGGCCTTCCATGTCCCTTCGTCCGCGACGCTCCTGTCTCTATATGCCGGGCTCGAACGCCCGCGCGCTGGAAAAGTCCCGCAGCCTGCCGGCGGACGCGCTGATCCTCGACCTCGAGGACGCCGTGGCGCCGGACGCCAAGGCGATGGCGCGCAACCAGGTGGTGGAGACGGTCAAGGCCGGCGGCTTTGGCCGGCGGGAGGTGGTGATCCGCGTCAACGGCCTGACGACGCCCTGGGGCGCAGAGGACATGGTCGCCGCCGCGCAGGCCGCCCCCGACGCCATTCTTGTTCCGAAGGTTTCCACGCCCGGCGACGTGATGATGGCCGCCAAGGCGATGCGCGAGGCCGGCGCGCCCGAGACGACCCGTCTGTGGGCGATGATGGAGACGCCGCTCGCCATGCTGAACGCCGATTCGATCGCGCGCACGGCCGCCGATCCGGCGTCGCGCCTCTCCGTCTTCATCATGGGCACCAACGATCTGGCGAAGGAGACGCGCGCGCGGCTCACGCCCGGCCGTCCCTCCATGCTGGCGTGGCTGTCGATCTGCGTGGCGGCGGCGCGCGCGCACAGGATCGAGATCATCGACGGCGTCTACAACGACTTCTCCAACGAGGCCGGCCTGCGCGCCGAATGCGAGCAGGGGCGCGACCTCGGCATGGACGGCAAGACGCTGATCCATCCGAGCCAGATCGGCCCGTGCAACGAGATATTCGCGCCGTCTTCCGACGAAGTGGCCTTTGCCCGCAAGATCATCGACGTCTTCGGCGCGCCGGCCAATTCCGGCAAGGGCGCGATCCAGATCGACGGCAAGATGGTCGAATTGCTGCACGCCGAGATCGCCAAGCGCACGGTCGCCATCGCCGACGCCATCGCCGCGCACGTTTGACGCCCGCGCGTTTCAAAGCCCGCGCAACTGCTCTATAAGCGTTTGAGCACAAGGCGGGTTCAAGGCGATGCAAGGCGACGGACAGACTGACGATCGGACGAAAAGCGGCGCATCCGGCCGCACGCCGCCGGTCATCGACGCGCAGGCGGTCGAGGTCGCCGCGTCTGCCGGCGAGAAGCCCACGGCTTCTGGAAATCTCGAAGGCGACGACGCCGTTCCCCAGCACATCGGCTCGCCGCAGGAGGCTGCGGAGGTCAACGGCGCGGAACTCGCCAATGGCGAAGTTGCGAACGGCGAGCAGGGCGCGCCCGCCGACGCGATTGCCGCGCCGCCGCCGCGCAAGACGCGTCGCGGAACGATGGCCGCCATTTTCGGACTGATCGTCGTCGGCGCCGCCGGCGCGGTCGCCTGGATCGCTACGCCCGGTCATCGCGAAGGCGACATGAAGTCGCGCATCATCGCGCTGCTGCCGCAATCCGCGCAGCGCGCGCTGCATCGCGCGCCGGCGCAACAGCCCGCGGAAACGACGGCGCAGCCGTCTTCGCCCGCAGACGTCAGGCCGAGCGCGCAGGCGGACAAGCCGGCGCTCGCGGATATGCCGAAGACCGAGCCTGCGAAGCCCGAAGCGAGCAACGCCGAACCAACGAAGACCGGGCCGGAGAAGCAGGCGGCGACAGAGCCCAAGCCGACCGGGACGTCCGACCAGGCCGCGAGCGGCGCCGCGCAAGCGCCTTCGCCCCCGGCTCCGGCAGGCGGCCCGCAAACCGGCAATATGACCGTCGTCGGCAATTCGCCGGTCGCCATCGGCGTCGATCCCGCACGCATCGAGGACATGTCGACGAAGATCGACTCGCTGCAGGCGAAGGTCGACGGCTTGCAATCGAAGCTCGACGCAACGCTCGGCCGGCTGGATTCGCTTCAGTCGAAGCTCGATCTCGCGCAGGGCAAGCTGGACGTCGTTCCCAGCGCCGACGCCGTGACGCAGGCGGCGCAGCGAATCGAGACGCTGACGCAGCGCCTCGCCGCGATGGAGCAGAAGCTCGAACAGCCCAAGACCGACACGCGCGCGCCGCAAGCGCGCGAGAATACGACGCCCTCGGGTCGTGAATTCGCGGCGTCCCGCGCCGTGGTCGCGCAGGCGACGTCGGAGGCTTTGCGCGCCGGCGCGCCGCTCGCCGACAATCTCGCGGCCCTGAAGGGGCTCGGCGTCGCCGACGACAGGATCGGCGACCTCGCGCCCTACGCCAAGGCCGGCGCGCCGACGGCGACGCAACTGACCGCGCAATGGCGCGGCCTGCGCGACAAGGTCCTGGCGCTGGACGCGCCGCCGCCCGGCGCGAGCTTCGGCGACAAGTTGATGGCCAAAGCCAAGAGCGTGTTCCGCGTGACCTGGGCGGGGCAGGGCGCGCAGAATTCGATCGGCTCGACGGCGGCGCGCGTCGACGCCGCGCTCCAGCGCAACGATCTCGCGGGCGCGGTCGCCGCCTGCAACGATTTTCCGGCCGTCGCCAAGAATGTGGTCGCCGACTGGCAAACAGCCGCCGCAGCGCGGCTGAAGGCGGACGCCGCCGCGCGCGCATTGGTGTCCGAGTCCATTTCCGCCATCGGGCGGTCGTCGTCCCAGTAAGCCGAAGGGCCGCGTTTCATGTGGCGTCTCATCATTTTCCTCGCTCTGCTGGCCGCGCTCGCATTCGGCGTGGCGTGGCTTGCCGACCAGCCCGGCGAGATCACGCTCGCCATTCCCAATTACGTCACGGTCCACACGTCGCTGTTCGGCGCGGTCGGCGCGGTGCTTGCGGCGGCGGTCGTTCTTTCGCTGGCGTGGACCCTGCTGCGGCTCGTCTTCCGCATGCCGTCCATCTTCAATTACGCGCGCAACGCGCGTCGGCGCCGCAAGGGTTACGACGCGCTGACGCGCGGCATGGTGGCGGCGGGCGCCGGCGACGTGCGCGCGGCGCGCAAGGCCGCGCACGAGGCCTCGCGCCATCTCCCCCGGGAGCCGCTGGCGCTTCTGCTCAACGCGCAGGTCGCCCAGCTGAACGGCGATCGCGCCGGCGCGGAATCCGCCTTCGCCGCCATGGCCAAACGCGACGAGACCCGCCTGCTCGGGCTGCGCGGCCTGCATATCGAGGCGCAGCGGCGCGGCGACGAAGAAGCCGCCGATCATTTCGCGCGCGAGGCGCATCGCATCGCGGCGCTGCCGTGGGCGGGCGAGGCCGTCGTGTCGCAGCAAGCCGCGCAGGCCGATTGGGAAGGCGCGCTGGCCACTGTCGAAGCGAACGCGCGCGCGAAGTCGATCGACGTCGCGACCGCGCAACGCCATCGCGCCGTGCTCGAAACCGCCATCGCCCAGCAGCGCGAACTCGTCGATCCCGATGGCGCGCTGCGGCTCGCCACTTCCGCCGTCAAGCGCGCGCCCGATCTCGTGCCGGCGGTCGCGCTGGCCGCGCGGCTGCTGACGCGGCGCGGCTCGCTGCGGGCCGCAGCGAAGATGATCGAGCGCGCCTATGCGCGCGAGCCGCATCCCGATCTGGCCGAGGCCTATCTCGACATGCGGCCGGGCGATTCCAACGCCGACCGTTACGCGCGCGCGAAGTCGCTGGCGCGGCTCGCGCCCGAAAACGTCGAATCCCGTCTGACTCTCGCCCGCGCCGCCATGGCCGCGCGCGAATTCGACGCCGCGCGCAAGGCGATCGCGCCGCTCGTCGGCGAGGACGCGCGCCCCTCGGCGCGCGTGTGCCTGCTGATGGCCGAGATCGAGGAAGCGCAATTCGGCGAAACCGGCGCCGTGCGCGAATGGCTCGCGCGCGGATCGCGCGCACCGCGCGACCCGGCCTGGATCGCCGACGGCGTCGTCTCGAGCCGCTGGGCGCCCGTCTCGCCGGTTACGGGCAGGCTCGACGCCTTCCGTTGGACGGCGCCGGTCGAGCAGATGGGGCTGGCGCCGCCGGCGCCGACGCTCGCGCCGGTCGCAGCGTCTGCGCCGCCGGCCATCGAACCCGTCGTGATCGAGGCGCTGCCGGAGCCGACCGTGGTCGTCGAAAAGCCCGCGTCCGCGGCGGTCGCGCCGGCGCCCGCGCCGGCCGCGCGGCCGGTCGTCTTTCCGCTGCCGACGCCGCCCGACGATCCCGGGGCCGAACCCGACAGCGAAACGCGCCGCCGCGCCTACTGAAGCCCGCATCCAAGATTTGGCTTGCCGCGCGCCATGCGGCGGGCGAAACTTCCCGTCAACGCGCGACGCAGATCGCGGGGCGAAGACGACGGGGAAACGGATGAAGATCGGCGCCGCCGCATGCGCCTTGAGCCTCGCCTGTGGCGTCGCGATTGTTGCGGGCGCTGCGCGCGGCGAGGACCTCAAGCCTGAACAGATCGCCGTCGAGCGCGTGCCCGCCGACATGCGCCGCCTCTACGTGATGGATCCCGTGCTGCCGCATATGGTGGACGGGCGCGTCTATGTTCTCGACGCCAAGGACCTGTCGCTGAAGGGCCTGATGAGTTCCGGCTTCGCCGGCATGATGGCGGCCGCGCCGGACAGGAAGCGCGTCTATGTCGCGGCGACGTTCTTCGAACGGCTGACACGCGGCGCGCGCACCGATGTGATTCAGGTGTTCGACGACCAGACGCTCGAGGTGGTCGACGAGATTCCCGTGCCGACGCTGCGCGCCCAGGCGCTGCCCTATCGGAACCTGTTTCGGCTCAATTCCGACGGTTCGCTGATCTTCGTGCAGAACGCGACGCCCGCGACCTCCGTGACGGTCGTCGACATTGCCTCGAGAAGGAATTTCGAGACGCAGGGGCCGGGCTGCTACGGTCTCTATCCGGCGCTCGCCAACCCCATGCGTTTCGCCACGCTCTGCGGCGACGGCACGGCGACGACCTATACGATCGGCGCCGACCGCGCTTCCGCGCAGTTGAAGAGCAACGCGAAATTCTTCGATCCGCAGAACGATCCGCTCTACACCCATGCCGAGCGCGACCGCGACGGCTATGTGTTCATCACCTATTCCGGCAAATTCATGCGACTTGCGGTCGACGGCGATACGGTCGTCGCGCAGCCTGCAGGTGATGTGGCGGAAGGGCAGAAGGGCTGGGCGCCCGGCGGCTACCAGCCCTTCGCCTATGACGCGCAATCGGGCCTCGCCTATGTGCTGATGCACGACAAGGCGGTGGAAGGCAGCCACAAGGCGCCGAGCGTGGAAATCTGGGCGTACGATCTGCGCGCCAGGAAGGTCGTCGCCCGCTCGCCGGTTGCGGGTCTGATCGGCATTACGCTGGCCGCGTCCAGTCCATCCGTGCTTTTCGCCATCGACGGCGTCGCCAACAAGATCGTGCGCCTTGCGGTCGACGCCCAGAGCCGCGCGGTCAGCCCGGCCGGCGAGATCAAGCTCGGCGAAACCGCGGCGCTGATCGAGGCGCCGCAATGAACATCGCCGTCGATCCGTTCGTGCAACTCGTGGCCGCCGGCGCGATCGGGATCGTCTTTGCGCGCGCGATTGTCGAGAAGGCGTCGAATTTCGGCGTCTATGCCGCGACGCTGCGCGACTATCGCATCATTCCCGCGGCGTTCGCGCCCTTCGTCGCGGTCTCGCTGTTCGTTGCGGAGATCGCCACGCTGTTCATGCTTGTCCTGCCGGAGACCCGCGCCGCCGGAGCGATGTGCGCGATGGGGCTGCTGGCGGTCTACGCGCTCGCCATGTCGCTCGCGCTTGCTGCGGGACGCGAGGAGATCGAATGCGGCTGCGGCGGCGAGGGCCAGATTGTCTCGTGGGGGCTGGTCGCGCGCAACGTCGCGCTGATCGGGCTGTGCGCGCTGATCGCCGCGCCCGAGGCGCCGCGAAACCTGTCGTGGCTCGATCATGCGCAGATCGTCTGCGCGATCCTCGTGTCCTGGCTCGTGCTTGCGGTTGTCGAAAAGACAATCGAATCGCAGGCCGCCGTGCGCCGCCTGCGCGCGCAATCCTTTCTGTGAGGGCCGATGGACGGTCTGATCATCGCGGTTTCGGTTCTCTGGGTTCTCGTGCTCGTGTTGGGCGTCGCCGTGTTCGCGCTCGCGCGTCAGGTGGGCGTGCTGTTCGAGCGTGTGGCGCCGATGGGCGCGCTGGTCACCGATTCCGGCCCGCGCGTCGGCGAAGCCTCGCCGCGCTTCGATCTCGCCGCGTTCGACGGACGCGCGGTCGCCGTTGGCGCGAAACAGTCGCGCGCGCTGCTGCTGTTCTTCGTGTCGCCGACCTGTCCGGTCTGCAAGAAGCTGCTGCCGATCCTGAAATCTGTGGCCGCCAGCGAGAAGGCCTGGCTCGACGTCGCGCTGGCGAGCGACGGCGAGGAGGCGGCGCATCGCGCTTTCGTGCGCGATCGCAAGCTCGAGCAGTTTCCCTATCTGCTGTCGCGCGACCTTGGCGTTTCCTATCGCGTCAGCCGTCTGCCCTACGGCGTGCTGATCGATAACGAGGGAATCGTGCGCGCCAAGGGGCTCGTCAACAATCGCGAGCAACTCGAAAGCCTGTTCAACGCGCGCGAACTCGGCCACGATTCGGTGCAGGCCTATGTCGACGCCGTCAGCGGCGCCCGGTGAGGATTGAGAGAATGTCCGATCCCTTTTCGAAGCTGATGGGCGCATTCGACCGGGCGGCGGAGGGGGCGGCGCGCAAATCGGCGCAAATGATCGGGCGCCGTTCGCTCTTGTCCTCGCTGGGCAAGATGCTTGTCGGCGGCGTGGCGCTGCCCATGCTGCCGTTCGACCGCTCCGCGCATGCCCAAGGCGTCGCGCCCGCGGCCGCGACGGAAAAGACGGACACGGATTGCGACTACTGGCGCTATTGCGCGCTCGACGGCTTTCTCTGCTCGTGCTGCGGCGGCAGCCTGACCTCCTGCCCGCCGGGCACGGAAGCCTCCGCCGTCACCTGGGTCGGCACATGCCAGAACCCGAGGGACGGCAAGGACTACATGGTTTCCTACAACGACTGCTGCGGCAAGACGACCTGCGGACGCTGCCTGTGCAACGCCAATGTGCGCGAACGGCCGGGCTATCTGCTCGGCGTGCACAACGACATCAACTGGTGCATGGCCAACACGCCGAGCATGTACCATTGCACGGTGTCGGTGATCGTCGGCGTCGCGGGCTGAGGCCGTGCGCAAGGTATTCGCGATCGCGGCTTGCGCGGCGCTGGCGACGCCCGCCCTCGCGGAAACCAGCGCGCACGGGCTCTACATGCTGCATTGCTCGGGCTGCCACGGCCGCGACGGCGCGGGATCGAAGACCGGGCGCGTGCCGCCGTTTGCCGGGATCGTCGGGCATTTCGCGGGCGAGGCGGAGGGCCGTCGCTATCTCGTGCTCGTGCCGGGCGTCGCCAGTTCCGGCCTCTCGGACGCCGATACGGCGCGCGTTCTCAACTACGTCGTGGAGGAATGGGGCGAGGGCGCCCGGCGCCGCGCCTATACGCCGGCGGAAGTCGGCGCGATCCGCGCGTCGCGCGTCGACGATATCGTGGCGCTGCGGGCGCAGATCGTCGGCGCTCTCGCGCGGCGCGGCGTGCGCGTCGCCTATTGAGGTCCGACTCGAAGCTCGTCATGAATGGCCCTGGCGATGATTTTTCCGGTTTGCGCGATAAAAGGAGCGGGCATGTCGGCTCGCATGCGCTGATCTGAGGGATTTCATTCGTGGCGACCGGACTGCTGGCTCTGCTCGACGACGTGGCGGCGATCGCCAAGGCGGCGGCGGCCTCGATCGACGATGCGCTCGGTCAGAGCGCTGCGGCCGGGGCGAAGGCCGCCGGCGTGGTGATCGACGACGCCGCGGTGACGCCGCGTTATGTCGCAGGGCTCGATCCCAGGCGCGAACTGCCGATCGTCGGACGCATCGCGCTGGGTTCGCTGCGCAACAAGCTCGTCTTCCTGCTGCCGGCAGCGCTCGCGCTCGACGCCTTCGCGCCATGGGCGATCGAGCCCCTGCTCATGTTCGGCGGCGTCTATCTCTGCTACGAAGGCGCGGAAAAGACGATTGAAGCGCTTGTCGGCCACGGCGAGCGCGAGGCGGAAATCGAAGCCGCGCCGGCGGCCGATTTCGAGGCGCAACGCATCAGCGGCGCGATCCGGACCGATTTCATCCTCTCGGCGGAAATCATGACCATCGCCATGGCCACCATCGAAGATGGAAGCCTGTGGACGCGCGGGCTCGCGCTGGCGCTGGTCGGCGTGCTCATGACCATCGGCGTCTACGGCGCGGTCGCGCTGCTGGTGAAGGCCGACGATATCGGTCTCGCCCTGGCCCGCCGCGCGCGGACGGGGGCCGTACGGGCGATCGGGCGCGGGATCGTCCGGGCCATGCCCGTGCTGATGTCGTTCTTGGGCGTCGTCGGCGTCGCCGCCATGATCTGGGTCGGCGGGGCCATCCTGACGCACGGGCTTGCCCATTTCGGGATTCCCCAGCCGCTGGCGCTGGTCGATGGCGCCGCGAATTTCGCAGCGCGGTCGCCCCTGGCCGCCGGAGCGGCGCATTGGCTGGGAGCGGCCGCCGCCTCGGGAATCTTCGGGCTTGCGGTCGGCGCGCTCGCAGTGGCCGTCGTTCATTTTGCGGTCGCCCCGGCGGCGGCGGCCGCCATGCGACTTTTTCGACGCGAGGCCGGCTGATCCCGCAGCCCGTGTTGCACCGCAACCGGGACGGTGGCAATAAGGCCGATCCATTCGCCTCCCCGGGAGAGTTCGATGACTGCGGCCGCCCTCGAGAAGAACGCGCCCTCGCACGACAAATGGCTCGACGACGCGGAAGCCGCGCTCAAATCCGTCGAGGCCTTCTATTTCGACGCGACCGAAGGCGTGCGCGCGCTGGTGTCGAAGGACGGCAAGATTTCGTCCGCCCTGCTCGAGCGCGAGCAGCACGCGGCGCACGGCCTGTCCTGGCTCGCGACCTACGTGCAGGCGGTGCGCGAGATGATCGCCTATGCGCGCCGGATGGAGCAGGAAGGCAAGCTCGGCGAGACCGAAGTCCTGCTCACCCGCATCGGCCTCAGCGAGTATGTCGCGCAGATCTTCGGCGGCATTCCGATGAGCCAGGGCGAGATGGTGCGCCCCTCCGACTTCGGCCTTTCGCCCGAGCAGGTCGCGAAGCGCCGCACGGCGGCGGTCGAAGGCGTGATCGCTTCCGGCAATACGGCGAAGAACCGCGCGCGGCTCGCCGATCTGATCGACCATGCCGAGGCGCATGCGACGGTCGGCGAACCCGGCCTCGACGAGACGCTGGAAGCGATCCGCACCGAGATGCGCAAGTTCGCCGAGGCGGAAGTCATTCCGCACGCCCACAAGTGGCACCTGAAGAACGAGTACATTCCGCTCGAGGTCATCAAGGGCCTCGCCGATCTCGGCGTCTTCGGCCTGACGATCCCCGAGGAATTCGGCGGCATGGGCCTGTCCAAGACCTCGATGTGCGTCGTGACGGAAGAATTGTCGCGCGCCTATATCGGCGTCGGCTCGCTCGGCACGCGGCCGGAAATCGCCGCCGAACTGATCCTGGCCGGGGGCACGCCGGAGCAGAAGGCGCATTACCTGCCCAAGATCGCCAGCGGCGAAATCCTGCCGACGGCGGTGTTCACCGAGCCGAACACGGGCTCAGACCTCGCCTCGCTGCGCACGCGCGCGGTGAAGGAAGGCGACGTCTACAAGGTCTACGGCAACAAGACCTGGATCACCCATCCCGTGCGCGCCGACCTGATGACGCTGCTGGTGCGCACCAATCCGAACGAGCCGGGCTACAAGGGCCTCTCCATGCTGCTCGCCGAAAAGCCGCGTGGCGACGATTCCAATCCCTTCCCCGCAGAGGGCATGACCGGCGGCGAGATCGAGGTGCTCGGCTACCGCGGCATGAAGGAATTCGAGATCGGCTTCGACGGGTTCGAGGTAAAGGCGGAAAACCTGCTCGGCGGCGAGGAAGGCCAGGGCTTCAAGCAGCTCATGCAGACCTTCGAATCCGCGCGCATCCAGACGGCGGCGCGCGCCGTCGGCGTGGCGCAATCGGCGATGGAGCTCGGCCTGCGCTACGCCAAGGAGCGCATTCAGTTCTCCAAGCCGCTGATCTCCTTCCCGCGCGTGTCGGACAAGATCGTGATGATGGCGGTGGAAACGCACATCGCGCGTCAGCTCACCTATTTTTCCGCGCGCGCCAAGGACGAGGGACGGCGCTGCGATCTCGAAGCCGGCATGGCGAAGCTGCTCGGCGCGCGCGTCGCTTGGGCGGCCGCCGACAATGCGCTGCAGATTCACGGCGGCAACGGCTTCGCGCTGGAATACGCGATCTCGCGCGTGCTGTGCGATGCGCGCATCCTCAACATTTTCGAGGGCGCGGCGGAAGTGCAGGCCATGGTGATCGCGCGCCGCCTGCTCGAAGGCGGCAATTGACGCCGCATGGCCGGCGCCGTCGAAATACGGCGCTGGCCTTCAGGAATTTACCTTCGACCGGGCAGGCTCAATCGAAGTTGAAGGTGGCGTGGACGCGATAGTCGCATGCCTGGATCGTATCGACATTGCGATCCAGGAGCTGGAATTTGAGCTTTAGCTTGCCGCCCTTGTCGCGGCTGACGCCCATGCTGTACGTGCTGATATCATGGGCGCCCGCCCCGTTCCGATAGACGCCGAACTCATACGAGCGGAGCTCGTCCCAGAACGGAATTTCCTTCTCGACGACAAGAAGAAATCGTCCATTCGGATTCGACGGATCATTGAGAGGGGCGCCCTTGGGGACCGTGACGTCGTAGTCGAATTTTCTGCTCATCGCGCGTCCTCCCGGCGCATGCGTGACCTTGACAATATGGTCCTGACCGCAACGCCATACGATGAGCAACCTCACGGTCGCCCGGGCGCTCGCGACATTTTTTCAGGGTTGAGGATCGCGCTGCGTTGTGGCGGCGCCGTCGACGCGCGGCGCGGCGCGGGCCAGCGCGCTTGCGCCCGACAGCGTCGCGCTCGCGCCCGCCGCGGCGACGCCGCCGGCCGTCGAAACGGCGGTTACGCCGGCCGAGCCTGCGGCCCCGATGGCGCCGAGGATGGCGCATCCGGCGGATGCGTGCGCGCTTGCGAGCGCAAGGAGGGCCAGCGTCAGTCTCATCCGCTCATCTTGGAGGCGTCGCGTTAGCAATTCGCGAATGCTGCAGCTTGCGTCGTCGCCCAAGTCCTTGCGCGGCGTCATCGCGTTTGCGCGCAGTCAGGCGTTGAATTGACGATGAGCATTTGTTTCGATGCGCGTTCGGGCGGAAAGCGGCTCACACTTTTCCTGAACGCGCTCCAACGACGAGGAGAAACCGATGAATCTGGTCCGCATCCACAACAAGGCCTGGGTTCTGGTCGGCGACGGCCGCAAGGCGCTGTTCCTGCGCAATGAAGGCGACGCCGACCTGCTCGATCTCCGGCGCGCGTCTGTGCGGCTGGACGACAATCCGCCGACGCGCGACCAGGGGACCGATGCGCCGGGACGCGCGCAGGGAAGCGCCGGTCCGCGCAGCGCCGTCGAGACGACAGACTGGCACGACCTCGCCGAACACCGATTCGCCGAGAGCCTCGCTGCCGAGATCGACGAGGCGGTGCGGTCCGGCGCCTGCAAGGAGATCACGCTCGTCGCGCCGCCGAAGGTGCTGGGCGACCTGCGCAAGAGCCTGCACAGCGAGACGCTGAAGCACGTGAAGGGCGAAGTGCCCAAGGATCTGACGCATCACCGCATCGGCGACATCGAGCAGATTCTCGGCAAGCTCGGCAAGGTCTGAGATCGGGCCGCCGTCAAAGCAGAACGCCCGGCGTATGGCCGGGCGTTCGCGTGTCGATAACGGGTTCGCTCAGTACTTCGCGTAGACCGGCGCGCCGGCGAAGTTGAAGCGATAGTTGACGCCGACGCGGGCGATATGGTCGGCCGTCTTCAGATTGACCGTGGCCGGCAGCAGCGTGGCGGCGTCGGTGTAGGTCACGCCCTTCGAGCCGAGATCGGCGTAGAGATATTCGCCCTTGATCGACCAGTTGTCGGTCACGGCGAATTCCGCGCCGGCGCCGAGCGTCCATCCCGCCTGCAAGCCCGGGGTTCCGTTGCGCGCGCCGAACACGGCGAGCGGCATGGAGACGATCGCGTTGGGGGCGGCCGCATTGCCGTAGGCGAGGCCGCCCGTGACATAGATGAGCGCGCGATCGAAGCCGTAGCCGAGGCGGCCGCGCAGCGTGCCGAGATAACCGTCGTTGGTCGAGCTGGAGGCGCTCATCGGCGGCGTCACCGTAGCCTTGGAGCGATAGGCGAGGTCCGTCTCGACGCCGACGACGACGCGGCTCGCGGTCTGCCAGTTGTAGCCGGCCGTGCCGCCGATGAGCGCGCCGCCGCCGCCAAGCCTGCCGTCGATGCCGGTAAACGGCGCGATGCGCGAATTGTTGAACCAGCCGCCGCCGTTCACGCCGACATAGAGGCCGGACCACGTGAAGATCGGCGCGGGCGCCGCGACATAGGCCGGCGGCGGCGCCTTGCGGGAGGGAAGGTCGGCGGCCATGGCGCCGCCAGCGAGCGTGGGGGCTGCAAGGGCTACCGCCAGAAGTCGAACCATACGCATATCACTGTCCTCTACTTGCGGCGGCGCGTCCCGGCGCCGCGATCACACTTTGCAGACGGGTCGCAGCCTGGCCCGGCGCTGGCTCCGTCAATGAACTGGGCCTTGCGGCCCGATGGCCGCCGTCAGTCGAAGTTCGTTCGAAATCAGGCAATTAACCACCAAGAGGCGGCGACAATACGAGCGAATTCGCTAACGCGGTTTTAACGTAAAGAGATTTCCGCGCGCATTGTTGCTGCGCCGCGGCAAAGGGTTCGGCCATGGTTAAGCGGCGGTGAACGCGCCACGCTAACCTTAACCGCGGATTCGTATGAAATGTCACAGCGCGCCGACGGAATTGCGCGTAATCTCAGAGCGTGCTGAGCGGGGCAATCGTTGCGGGCGCAAACACGCATCGCCGACGAGAGCGACGCGACGCCTCCTCTTGTTGCGTTCCAGCGCCATGTTCCACAGCGTCGAAATCGGGCAGGCGTCAGGCCTTGCGCCACGCGGCGACCGTAGCCGCGACCAGGCCTTCTCGGCCTTCGTCTCCAGCGATAGCGATCTCGTAGGCCTCGTCGCCTTCGCGCTGCACGAGCGGCAGTTCGAGGAATGGCGCGCGGAAATGGCCCGCGCCTGCGGACGCCCGCCGACGCAGGACGAGATTCATGCGCACAGGCTCGGCGAGACGACGCCGCGCCGGATCGCCGCCTATCGCTTTCTCGCGCAGGAAAGCCTGCAGGGCCGCGGCTCGCACAAATCGGCGCGCGCGGCCTATTGCGACGCGCCCGAGTTCGAACTGTTCTGCGCGTCGGAATATGATTTCGTCGGCATGGTCGCCTACGCGATCCACGAACAGCAGGCGCGCGAATGGCGCGAGGCGGTCCGCGGCGCCTACGGCCGCGCGCCCACATCCGACGAGGAGCGCGCGCATCGCGTCAGCGAGACCAGTCCGCGCCGCATCCTCGCCTACCGCTTTCTCGCCGGCGAGCGGCTTGCCGGCCGCGGGCCGGACCTGACCCCCGGCGTCTCGAAAGTGTCGTTCATCGTGCGGGCGCTCGGCCGCGAAGCGCGAAGCCGGGAAGGAAAGTCGCGCCTGTGGCGCAATTGGGGTTTTCGCTTCGGACGCGCCTGAGCGCTTGCCCGCCTATCCCAGCTTCGGTTCGCGATCGTAGAGCGACAGGTTCGGGTTGAAGTAGGGGTCGTTGCGGATCGCCTCGCCCCAGTTGGTCAGGAAATATTCGCGCTCTTTCCGATAGACGCGCTGCAGCCGCATGGCGCCGCCGCCGCGGCTTGCCGACTGATGATGGGCGAGCATGACGCGGCAGTCGCAGATCGTGCGCCAGCCGCGCGCATTCAGCCGCAGGCAGAGGTCGATGTCGTTGAGATCGACAGGCAGGTTTTCGGCGTCGAAACCGCCGACGGCGTCGAATTTCGCGCGCTCGATCATCATGCACGCGGCCGTCACGGCCGAGGCTTCGTGCGGGACCAGCGATCCGCCGAGCCAGCCGCGCGCGCGGCGGCCGAGACCGTCGCCGAAATGGCCGGCGACGCCGCCCATGCCGAGCACGACGCCCGCGTGCTGCACGCGGCCGGTCGGGTAGAGCAGCTTGCAGCCGACCGCGCCCACGTCGGGCTGCGCGGCGAATTCCAGCATCCGCTCCAGCCAGGACGATTGCAGGACGACCGTGTCGTTGTTGAGAAAGACGAGCATGTCGCCGCGCGCGCGCGCCGCGCCGAAATTGCAGAGCGCCGAAAAATTGAAGGGCATCGGGTTCGGCGCGACAGTCAGGCGCGGTTCGTCGCGCCTGAATTTTTCGAGCGCGGCGAGCGTCGCCGGTTCGACGCTGCCATTGTCGATGACGAGCACGTCGTAGTCGCGATATCCGGTCTTGGCGAAGATCGAGTTGAGGCAGCGCGCGAGCAGTCGAATCTTGTCGCGCGAGGGAATGACGATCGTGACCTTGCGACCGGCCGCGTGCGGCGGGGATCTGCGGTTCATTCGCGCCGGGACCGGCGCCTGATCGACGGTCTCGACCAGCGCGCGCGCGATATGGCCTACCTGGTCGAGCGCCGCCCGCGCCAACGCCGCGTCGACGATCGCCTGCGGCTCGGCGCCCGCGCCGATGGAGGGCCGCGCGATTTCGCCGCGCAGCAGGGCGGCGCGCCCGACATAGGGACCGAAGGCCTGCCGCGTCGGGCTCCAGTCCGGCTTGAAGTGCGGGTCCATGGCGCCGCGCGAGACGCGCACGTCGTCGCTGTAGACGATGTCATAGGCGGGATTGCGCGCGAACTTGGCGACGAAGGCGGCAAGCGCGTGCGGGGCGAGCCGGTCGCCCGCGCGCAGGAACATCGCGAAGTCGCCCGGGTCGGGCCTCGTGGCGCCCGCGATGCGGGCATCCTTGTGCGCGCGCGCCCAGGCGGCGGTTTGGTCGTCGGCGCCGGACAGGACAAGCCGCCAGTTCGCGTGGGTCTGCGTGAAGAGCGATTCGCAGGTGCGCGCCAGCGCATGGCGTTCGAAGGGCGCGGCGATCACGATGGCGATCCCGGCCGCGGCTTTCGGCGTTGTCGGGCCGGCGCGACGGCGCCGCGCGCGCCAATTGTCGAAATTCTGCGTCTCGGCGCGTTCGAGCACCCATCGCAAATTGAGATCGGCTTCGTCGCGCAGCCGCACCATGCGGGCGCTGGTCGCAAACAGGCCGCGGCGCGGCGACGCGATGCGCAGGCGCAACATTTCGCGGGCGGACAGCGCGCGGACGGATTCCACCGCGAAATGGAAGGGGCCCGGCATGTCGGTCGGGCAGATGCGGATTTCGGCGGTCTCGGGGGGAACCCGGCCGCGCCAGAAGCCCGCGCCTTCGGAGGGCGCCGGCATGAGGCCGCTCCAGACGCGGCCGTCGCCGGCGCGAAACTGCAGGACGGGCCGGGCGACGCGGTCGGTCAGCCCGGCGGAATAGCAGATTTCGACGGCCGCGCCCCGCCGGAAGGGGGCCAGAGGCTGCAGGTCGAGCCAGGGCGACCCGCTCAGGGCGACGAAGCCGCCGGAATCGGCGGCGACGTCCTTGATCGGACGGAGCCTGAAGGGCGTGGACATGCGGGCCGACATCGGTCCAAGGCGTAACAATCCGGCGGGGCGGGGTAAACCGCCTTTGCCGCCGCAGCCGGACCGGGCATTGTCAAACGCGCCCGGCGCCGATATGAGAAGCCCGCCCGCGCCGGCTACGGCGCCCGCAGCCGCAATAGCTCAGCTGGTAGAGCACCTCATTCGTAATGAGGGGGTCGGGGGTTCGAATCCCTCTTGCGGCACCAGCACTTTCTCCACGACAGTCCGGAACCGGACGCGACGCCGGCCCTCTGGGGGCCGGGATTCGGCGCGGCCGGTCGTCAGGAGAGCGGCTCGATATGAATGGCGCGCAGGCTTTGATGCAGACCCTCGTCGACGCCGGCGTCGAGGTTTGCTTCACCAATCCCGGCACTTCGGAAATGCATTTCGTGGCGGCGCTGGATTCCGCGCCGCGGATGCGCGCGGTCCTGTGCCTGTTCGAGGGCGTGGCGACGGGGGCGGCAGACGGCTATGCGCGCATGGCCGGCAAGCCCGCCGCGACCTTGCTGCACCTGGGATGCGGGCTCGGCAACGGCCTCGCCAACCTGCACAACGCGCGCAAGGGCAAGGTCCCGGTCGTCAATATTGTCGGCGATCACGCGACCTATCATGTGCCCCTCGACGCGCAATTGCAGTCGGATATCGAAACCGTGGCGCGCAACGTGTCGCCGGGGTTCGTGCGCACGTCGCGCAGCACGGCGGAGCTGTGCCGCGACGCCGTCGAGGCGGTGCAGGCGGCCAAGGGGCCGCCCGGCCAGGTCGCGACGCTGATCCTGCCGGCCGACGTCTCCTGGGGCGAGGGCGGCGCGCCGGAGCCGGCGCCGGCCATCGCCAAGCCTGTCGCCGCCGCCGACGCGGACGTGCAGGCGATTGCCGACGCCATTCGTTCGGGCGGCCGCACGGCGATCCTGCTCGGCGGCGGCGCGCTGCGCGACAGCGCGTTGCAGACGGCGGCGCGCATCGCGGCGCATAGCGGCGTCAAGCTGTTGACGGAGACGTTTCCCGCGCGCCTTTCGCGCGGCGCCGGCGCGCCGGCCGTCGAGCGCCTCGCCTATCTCGCCGAAATGGCTTCGCTGCAATTGCGCAACTTCGACCGTCTGGTGCTGGTCGACGCCAAGGCGCCCGTGTCGTTCTTCGCCTATCCCGGCAAGAAGAGCTATCTCGTACCGGAAACCTGCGCGGTGCACGAATTGTCGTCGCCGGAGCAGGACGCCGCCGCCAGCCTGAGGAAGCTCGCCATGGCGCTTGGCGCCGACAATGCGCCGCCCGCGCCCGCGCCTGCGAGCCGGCCGCCGGCGCCGCGCGGCAAGAAGCTCACCGCGGAGAAAGTGTGCAAGGCCATCGGCCATCTGCTGCCGGAGGAGGCGATCGTCGTCGACGAGGCGATCACGTCCGGGCTGATGCTGTCGAAATACACGGCCGGCGCGCCGCGTCACGACCTGCTGACGCTCACCGGCGGCGCGATCGGGCAGGGCCTGCCGAACGCGGTCGGCGCGGCCATCGCTTGCCCGGATCGTCCCGTGCTGGCGCTGATCGGCGACGGCAGCTCGATGTATACGATCCAGGCCCTGTGGACGATGGCGCGCGAGAAGCTGAACGTCACGACGATCATCTTCAACAACGCGTCCTATTCCGTGCTCAACGTCGAGCTGGAGCGCGTCGGCGCCGACAAGATCGGTCCGAAAGCGCGCGCGCAGCTCGACCTGAAAGGGCCGACGCTGAATTTCGCGCAGCTTGCGGAAGGCATGGGCGTGCCGGCGGCGCGCGCGAGCGACCCGCAAGGTTTCACAGCGGCGCTGGAACGCGCGCTGCGCACGCCCGGCCCGCATCTCATCGAGGCGATGACGCCGCCGACGCTGTCGGGACTGCGGCTGCGGCTGTTGCCGCACATCCTCGGCTCCCTCGACAAGATGCCGCAGCCCTTGGCGCAGATGCTCAAGCGTAAGATCGCGCCTTAGCAAACAACGAGACGATGAGGGGCGCCATGGCCGCCACAATCCAGTCCGACGTCGTGATAGCGGGCGGAGGCCTGGCGGGAATCGTGACGGCGCTCGAAGCCTTACGCGCCGGCAAGTCGGTCGCGCTGGTCGACAGGGACACGCCGGAGCGATTCGGCGGCCTCGCGCTCTGGGCCTTCGGCGGCATGGCGCTTGTCGGCACGCCGTTGCAGGCGCGCATGAAGATCCCCGACACGCCGGAGCGCGCGCTCGCCGACTGGCTGCGGTTCGGCGAGCTCGGCGAAGACGAGCGCTGGCCGCTGGCCTGGGCGCGCTATTACGTCGAGCATTCGCGCAGCGAGGTCTACGACTGGCTGATAGCGCAGGGCGTGACCTTCATGCCGGCGGTCAACTGGGTCGAGCGCGGGATGAACGGCGACGGCAATTCGCTGCCGCGCTACCACATCGTCTGGGGCACGTCGCAATTCCTCACGCGTACGCTCATCGCCGCGATGCGCGCCGCCGACAGCGGCGGGAAGCTGACGCTATTGCACCGTCATCGCATCGCCGCCCTCGATCACGATGCGGGCGCGGTTTCCGGCGCGCTGGCGATCGACGAGGAGACGGGCGCGGAAACGCGCATCGCGGCGCCCATCGTCGTGCTGGCCATGGGCGGCATCAACGGTTCGCACGAACAGGTTCGCGCCAATTGGGTCAAGGGGCGGCCGATGCCGGGCGCAATGCTGAACGGCGCGCATCCCTATGCCGACGGCAAGCTGCATCATCTGGCCGCCGATTCCCTCGGCGCGCAGATCACGCACGCCGGCGAGATGTGGAACTACGCCGCCGGCTTCCCGCATCCGTTTCCGCACTTTCCCGGCCACGGCCTTTCGGCCGTCCCCTGCAAGTCGGCGCTGTGGCTCAACCACAGGGGCGAGCGCATCGGGCCGGAGCCGCTGGTGACGGGCTTCGATACGCACATCCTGTGTCAGCGCGTCGCCGCGCAGGAAAAGCCCTACACCTGGCACCTGCTGAACTGGCGAATCGCGGCGAAGGAATTCGCGATTTCCGGCGCCGAGCACAATCCGCGCGTGCGCGACCGGCAGATGCCGATGTTCCTGAAAGAGACGCTGTTCGGCAATCACCGGCTCGTCCGGCAGATGCAGAACGAGAGCAGGCACTTTCTGGTCGACGACACGCTGGCGGGACTTGCCGCCAGGATGAACGCGCTGACCGGTTCGGACGACGTGAAGCCCGAGACCTTGCAGGCGACCGCCGACGCCTTCGACGCCAACTTCGCCAACGGGTCGAAGCTGCACAACGACGACCAGATCCGCCGCATCCTGCACGCGCGGCAGTGGGGTCCCGACAAGCTGCGCACCTGCAAGCCGGCGCCGCTGCAGAAGCCGGGCGCAGGCCCCTACATCGCCATCCAGATGCAGCTCGTCACGCGCAAGAGCCTCGGCGGCCTGCAGACGGATCTGCAGAGCCGCGTGCTGGACGCGCGGGGCGAGCCGATTTCCGGACTGTTCTGCGTCGGCGAGGCGGCGGGTTTCGGCGGCGGCGGCGCATCGGGCAAGCGCTCGCTCGAAGGCACGTTCTTGCCGGGGTGCATTCTGACCGCACGCGCGGCCGTCCGCGCCATGTGATCGCGCGAGGCGCTCAGCGCCGGCCTGCCGGCGCGGGCGGCGGAACGGCGGCGTCGACGCGCAGGCCGAAGTTGCGGGCGACGAACAGGCCGCCGTGCATCAGGCCGCCCTCGTCGATGCCGTGGCCGACGCCGAAGGAGATGTGCCACTGGCAGGGAATATCCGCCTTGGCGAGCGCGTCGGCCGAATCGAAGAGGGCGTCGAGCGGAATGACGTCGTCGGAATCGCCATGCACGAGCAGGATCGGCGGCGGGCCGCCGTCGCGGCCGCGCGCCGTCGCCTCGGCAAGATGCTCGGGGCCGACGAGCGCGCCGGAATAGCCGAGAATGCAGGCCGGCGCCCGCCTGCGGCGCAGGCCTGTGTGCAGGGCCATCATCGTGCCCTGGCTGAAGCCGACGAGCGCGAGCGCGGATTCGTCGAGGCCGAGCCTGTCGAGCTCCGAATCGAGAAAGGCGTCGAGCGTCGGACGCGCCTTGACGACGCCGGTCCAGCGTTCGGCGGGATCGCGCATGGTCAGCGAGAACCATTGCCGGCCGGACGGCGCCATGGCGCAGAGTTCGGGCGCGTGCGGCGCGACGAACAGGGCGTCCGGCAGAAAGGAGCGCCACTGGCGGCCGAGTTCGATCAGGTCGTTTCCGTCCGCGCCGTAACCGTGCAGGAAGACGACGAGCTGGCGCGGCGCGCCCGATTTCGGCGCAAGGCGAGGTCCGTCGATGGGGGCGGCCATGATTTCTCCTGACTCAGGCGAGCGCCATTCCGGCGCGGCCCTCTTTTACGACGCGATAATAGGCCCACAGAAGCCGCGCCGCGACGCCGCGATGCGGCCGCCAGCGCTCGCCGATCTTCTCGAGCTTCTTCGTATCGGGGCGCGCGCGCAGGTTGAGCGCGATGCGCGCGGCTTCCTGCAGGGCGAGGTCGCCGGCCGGCCAGGCGTCGGGATGGCCGAGGCAGAACAGCAGAAAGATGTCCGCGGTCCACGGGCCGATCCCATGCACGGCGCAGAGCGCGGCATGGGCGTCCTCGGCGCTCATGGCGGCGAGCGCGTCGAGATCGAGCGCCTTCGATTCGAGCGCATGCGCGATGGCGCGCAGCGTCTTCATCTTCGGCGAGGAAAGGCCGCAGCCGCGCAGGATTTCGTCAGTCGCCAGCGTCAGCGCGCGCGCTTCGAGTTGCGGAATGGCGTTATTGAGGCGCGCGTAAATGGCGTTGGCGCTTGCGGTCGAAACCTGCTGGCCGACGACGATCCAGGCGAGGCCGGCAAAGCCGGGCTCCCGGCGGCGCAGCGGCGGATGGCCGGCCGTTTCCAGCATGTGGCCGACGCCCTCGGGGTCGATGTCGCGCAGCGCGGCGACGGCGAGCGCCAGCGTGGCCTCGTCGAGCACGAGCGGGCCCGGCGCATAGACGCGGGGTTTGGCGACGACGCGGCGCCGGCGCGCAGGCCCATTTCGCGCCGCCGCCTTCCCGGGCGCCGCTGGCTTCGTCGTAGGCTTGATCGGCGAGGCCTTCTTGGCCGCAACCTTCTTCTTCGGCGCAGACGCGGGCTTGCGCGCGCCGGCTGACGAACTTTTCCGCTTGGCTATAGTTGTGTCTCCCGAGGTCGGGTCCGCCTCAATGTGACGAGTGGGGAATGAGCGAGCCGCAAAGTCAATCCGTCTGGCGGTTCGCTCCGTCGCCCAACGGCCTGCTGCATCTCGGCCACGCCTATTCGGCGCTGCGCAATTTCGACGGCGCGCGGCGCGCGGGCGGCCGGTTCCTGCTGCGCATCGAGGATATCGACGCCGGCCGCAGCCGGCCGGAATTCGAGGCGGCGATCTACGAAGATCTCGCCTGGCTCGGCCTGAGCTGGGAGACGCCGGTGCGCCGGCAGTCCGAGCATCTCGGCGAATATGCGCTCGCCGTCGATCGCCTGAAGAACAGCGGCGTGGTCTATCCCTGCTTCTGCACGCGCGGCGAAATTGCGCGCGTAGTCGCCGACGTCGCGGACTGGCCGCGCGATCCCGACGGCGCGCCGCTCTATCCCGGCACGTGCAAGCGCATGGGCCGCGACCAGCGCGAAGCCTTCCTTATGGCGGGGCGCCATGCAGCGATGCGGCTCGACATGCCCGACGCCTGCGCGCGGCTCGAACAGACGCTGGGCTGGCGTGAATTCGGGGAGGGCGAGGAATGTCGCGACGTGCGCGCCGAACCGCAGCTCTGGGGCGATACGATCGTCGCGCGGCGCGACGTTCCGACGAGCTACCATCTCTCCGTCGTCGTCGACGACGCCCTGCAGGGCGTGACCGACGTGGCGCGCGGCATGGACCTTTTTCACGCGACGAGCGTCCATCGCCTCCTGCAGGCGCTGCTCGACCTGCCGGCGCCGAACTACCGGCATCACCGGCTCATTCTCGACGGCGCGGGCGACAAATTGTCGAAAAGCCGGGGGTCCAAGACCTTGCGCGATCTGCGCGCCGAAGGGGCCACGCCCGCCGATGTCAGGCGGATGGTCGGGCTGGGCTGAAGGCTCAGCGCGCGAAGACCGCGCCCGCCGCCTGGCGCAGCGGATTGGCGGGGTCGGCCAGCAATTTGAACGCCATGGCGCAGCAGACGGCGACGAGCAGCGGACGAATGAGCCGCGCCCCGAGCCGCATCGCCAGCCGCGCGCCGACCTGCGCGCCGAGAAAGGCGAAGACGGCCATGGCGATCCCGACCGGCCAGACGACGGCGCCGGTCGCCGCATAGAGGCCGAGAGAGCCGAGATTGCTCGCGGCGTTGGCGATCTTGGTGTGCGCGGTCGCCCGCACGATTCCGTAGCCGAGCAGGCCGACGAAGCCGATCATGTAGAAGGAGCCCGCGCCGGGGCCGAAGACGCCGTCGTAGAAGCCGACGAGCGGCGCGACGCTCGCCGCGAAGAGCGCCGGCCCGATGCGCGCGTGGGCGGCGTCGTCCGACAGGCGCGGCGCGAGCAGGAAGTAGAGGGCGATGGCGACGAGCAAGGCCGGAGCGAGCGCTTCCAGCGCGCGCCGCTCGACGAGCGTCACGGACAGCGCGCCGAAGACGGAGGCTGCGCCGGCGACGAGGGCGACCGGCGCGGCCGCGCGCCAGTCGATCAGCCGGGCGCGGGCGAAGGCGATGGCGGACGATATCGCGCCGGCCGCGCCCTGCGCCTTGTTGGTGGCGATGGCCGTGACCGGATCCATGCCGGACAGCATCAGCGCGGGCACGGTCAAAAGGCCGCCGCCGCCGCCGATGGCGTCGACGCAGCCGGCGAGCCCGGCGACGGCGCAGAGAAGCGCGAGCGTCTGCGGATCGGCGCCGATCATCGGCGCGAGGCGGCCGGGCCGGGACTGCGGATCAATTCGCGGCGCTGCGCGCGGCGACGCGCGTGGCGTTGGGCGCCTTGGCCATGATCGAATCGATGCGGTCGCGCTCGCGCTTGAACTCGGCGAGCATCTTGCCGTCCATCTCGCGCGTGCGCGCGAGCTTCACGCGCATGGGATCGACGAAATGGCTGTTGACCATGACCTCGTAGTGCAGGTGCGGGCCGGTCGAGAGGCCTGACGAGCCGAGATAGCCGATGACCTGGCCCTGGCGCACGCGCACGCCCTCGTTGATGCCGCGGGCGAAGCCCGACATGTGGTTGTAGGCCGTCACATAGCCGTTGGCGTGCTGGATCTCGACGCGGCGGCCATAGCCCGAATGCCAGCCGGAGGTCAGAACGGTGCCGTTGCCCGAGGCGAAGATTGGCGTGCCGATCGGCGCCGCGAAGTCGACGCCCGTGTGCATCTTGGAATAGCCGAGAATGGGATGGTAGCGCACGCCGAAGCCGGAGGTGATCCTGGCCGCGGCGATCGGCTGGCGGATCAGGAATTTACGGGTCGAACGGCCGTTCTCGTCGTAATAGTCGACCAGGCCGTCGTCGGGCGTGCGGTAGCGGTAGTACTTGAACGTCTCGTCGCGGGTGGTGATCGTCGCAAAAAGCAGCTTGTCGCGTTCGTCGCGGTCCTCGCTGTCGTCGTAGAAGGCCTCGAACGTGTCGCCGGGCTGCACGGCGCGCTGGAAGTCGACATCGTTGGCGAAGACGCGAATGAGGTCGGAGATCACCTGCTTGGGCATCTCCTGCTTGAGCGCCGTCTGGTACAGCGAATCGTACAGGCGCATGCCGCCGCTTTCCTCGTCGTCCTCCTCGTCGTCGGCGCGTTTGGATTTCTTGGCCGGCGCAGCGGTCTGCACGGCGCGCTCGACCTGTACGTAGCGGCCGTCGTCGGTGATGGCGACGGTCGCTTCGATACGGTCGTCGGAATGGACGGTGACGCGCGCCAGCGTCATGTTCCTGCCCGAGCCGTCGAGATCGGCGAACAGCAGCTTGATGCGGCGCCCTTCGCCGGCGATGCTGTCGGCCTTGCGGCCGCCCAGAGCGGCGACGATATCGGCGGCCTGCTGGCGGTTCACCGAATTGGCGCGCAGCACGTCCTGAAGCGTCTCGCCGTGCCGCACGACAATCAGCCGCTCGTCCATCTGCGTCGGTTGCTTTTCCGGCGGCGGGGGCGACTTGGAGATGAGGGTGACGTTCTCGGGCACCATCTTCACCTCGATCGAGGAGAAGGGCGTCGAGGACACGACGGGATCGCCGACGTTGGCGTAGGCGAGGCCGGGGCCGGCGACGCGGCTCGTGCGCATCAACAGCATCTGCGCCGGCAATTGCATCGAGGGGCGCGCGCCGGAAGCGGCGACCGTCTTGAGATATTCGTTGACCTGCGCCTGCGCCTCCTCGGTCGAGAGCTGGGCAGGCTGCGCGCCGACCTTTTCCGCGGCGAGATCGCGCAGGACGAAGGCGACCTCGGCGTCGTCGACCCGGGCCTCCCCCTCGTCGGGCGCCGCGGCGGCGTCCCCGCGGGCGCTGGCCAGCAGCCGCAGGGGGTTGAAGGCGGGGACTTCGTCGGCCAGCCCTGTCTCGCTTGTGGTCAGGGAGGTGGCGACGCGGGTGAAGGTGGAGGTGCGGATGATCTCCCTGTCGCCGGCGCGGACGGCGACCGGGGCCTTGAAACTCTGTTTTGCGGCGACAATGTCCACAGCCTTGACCAGCCGGTCGCCCTTGCGCGGGTTCACCGTGGCGTCGCCGCGGTCGTCCTTGCGGACGGTCTGCGCGGCCTGCGGCGTTTCGGCCTGGTAGGTCTGGCGGTCGAGCGAACTGAAGGCGGCCGCGCCGATCAGGGCGGCGCCGGAGAGGCCCGTCAGGATCGTGCCCGCGAGCCAGTGGATGGAAATGCGGCGATGGTCGTCCTCGGAGCGGCGGCCGCCGTCGGCCTCGATCGGCGGCTCATCGCCCAGCGCGACTGCGACGGCGCGCAGCGGCTGGTGTCCACCCATCGAAAATGGCGATCGCACTTAGGTTCGACCTATCGTTTTCAGGCGCCCGGATCGCCCTAACACGGCGGCGCGCGCAAATGAACCCTGCCGGCGTCCGGATCGGACCCGACGATACGCTTCGGACCAAGCCCGCCGATCATGGCCCAAGTTGGGCGCGCGATTTTTTTCGCGCGCGGCCGCGGCGCGGGACGGATTTGTGCGCTGCAACAGCCCGGAAATCCTCGGAAAATGAAGTTTTTCGAACTTTTTTTGAATCGGTTGTTGACACCCGAACGAGGCCGGAGCTATACACCGGCCATCGACGGCGCTGCTGCTGACGCGGCCACGCGGTACGGACCTTCTCGAGTTTCTCGGGTGTGCCCACCTCCGATAGTACATCGGAGCGACACTGGTTCTGCCGCTAAGGTTGTGAGGCTGTAACGCCCAAGTCTTTGAAGGCCTTCGGGTCTTCCTGAAGACGCTGCTGTTTGACAATTGAATCGGAAGAAAGAGAAACGTGGACGGCGGAAGTCCTTGCGGACCCGCTCCTTCGGGAGCGCGTCGAAGAGACATCTGACGGTCACGTAACTCAAACACACCATTCGGTCTTAGGATCGAAATTCGATCTTCGGATCGAAGTGTTTGGGAACTCGTCAAGAGTTTAAGTGACTTGTCAGGACAAATCTCAACTCAACTTGAGAGTTTGATCCTGGCTCAGAACGAACGCTGGCGGCAGGCCTAACACATGCAAGTCGAACGCCGTAGCAATACGGAGTGGCAGACGGGTGAGTAACACGTGGGAACGTACCTTTCGGTTCGGAATAACTCAGGGAAACTTGAGCTAATACCGGATACGTGCGAGAGCAGAAAGATTTATCGCCGAAAGATCGGCCCGCGTCCGATTAGCTTGTTGGTGAGGTAACGGCTCACCAAGGCGACGATCGGTAGCTGGTCTGAGAGGATGATCAGCCACACTGGGACTGAGACACGGCCCAGACTCCTACGGGAGGCAGCAGTGGGGAATATTGGACAATGGGCGCAAGCCTGATCCAGCCATGCCGCGTGAGTGAT